>ENA-OWPM01000075-OWPM01000075.1-human-gut-metagenome-genome-assembly--contig:-NODE-75-length-127318-cov-36.363711_pt1 | contig 127318 bp, 112 predicted proteins | sample MGYA00248267_ERZ651852 | MGnify/ENA primary metagenome ERZ651852 (study PRJEB26924, sample SAMEA4378228) | human gut metagenome | biome: human gut; feature: human-associated habitat; material... | reverse complement strand
TCGCAGCCAGAAAAAATGAGAGATGGAGGCGAGAGTATATGTCATTACAGATGGAGATGAATCTAAAGTATAGAGAGGGTCTGAAGGACGGAATGAAGGCTGGAGAAGAAAAAGGTCAGGAGAATACAAATAAATTAATTAAAATACTTTTAAAAGAAAAAAGATATGATGACTTAGAAAAATCAGCTCAGGATATTGAGTACCAGAATAAACTGATGAAGGAATATAAGATTATAGACTAGTTCAATATAACAATAAAGTTAATGTTGATATGAATAAAAGATGATATAAATAAGTGATAATTGATATTAAAAAGAATGATAATAGATATCAATAAAGCATAATAATAGATATTAAAAAATAAAGCATAATAAAATATCTATTAATAAAAAAGAACTTAAAGCCTGAAAGTTATTAATAATTTTCAAACTTTGAGTTCTTTTTATTAATAAATTAAATTGTAATTTATTTTATCGGTAAGTGTATCCACCACCACAACCTGCGCAACAAGCATTGCAACAAAGATTTGCAAGACAGCAGGCTAAGAGTGGGTTACTGCAAATAATTGTTGGCATTCCACCATAACTGCTTTGGCGAGAAGTGTACCAGCTGCCACCACTTTCGAATGTACGGACAAGTTGCTGGTAAGTAGCATTATTAGGCTCCATTGAAGATGCCATGCGGGCGTGCTCAAGAGCCTGGACATTGTTGCCCACGCCTTTATTTGCAATCGCACTGTAATAATACCATGCAGCTGTTTTGTTGGAAATTGTATTTAATACATTCAGAGCTTCGGCATAATGCTGATTGTTGATGTAATTGGCTGCGGCACGCATATGCATCTCGTCTTCTGACATATTTGAAGAGTTGCCATAATTACCTGCACTACCGTAGCCTGTACCAAAGCCACCAAAATTGCCGAAACCTCCAAAATCAAATCCACCAAAGTCCCAATCGCCGAAACCACCGGAATTATAGCCACCGGAACCATTAGAGCCATAGCCACCAAAACCACCGGAATTTCCAGATCCATAACTGCCTGAATTACCATAGCCGGAGCCATAGCCGCCATAAGTTCCACTGCCATAAGAAGAACCACCATAGCCATTTGCACCATGCTTGCGTGCATCCATAATCTGACTATATGCCTGTTGAACCTGCTTGAATTTCTCTTCAGCCTGTTCCTTGTTAGGGTTGTTAATATTTGCATCAGGGTGGTATTTGCGGCTTAGAGCCTTGTATGCTTTTTTTATTTCATCTTCAGAGGCATCTGGTCTAACCCCTAAAACATCATAAGGATTCATATATCTATTCTCTTTCTAAATTTTTGCTGTGATTATGTTATAATGCGATAGAATATTGTTAATAAAAATTAATTCTGAAAAATTAAAACATCACAATAAAAAATTATTTGTTTTCTAAATTTTTTGAAACACGCCGTTCATAGGAATTCCAAACTCCGGAATACAAAATATTACGAAGAATATCAGCGTTGTCAACAGCGGGGAGCATTTCGAAAGCATCGGAACACTCAGCCATCATCATTGTAAGCATATCTTTGACATGAGTTTCAAAATCCGGGTCAGTATAGTACTTCGAAAATACATTGTAACGTCCCTTTTTGACATCGTCCTCAACATCGTCAAATGCATCCATAATATATATAAATTTCCCAAGGTAAAAGCCCATACGACCAAGACCGTTGGCGTAAATATCGTCAAAAGGCACGAATAGGATTTGCATTATCCGGCCAAATAAACCGGCTACCACATCAACGTTGGTTTCATTCATTTTTTCGCGGGTACCGAGTTCGTCCAACAAAGATGAAATAGCTTCGATTTTATTTTTATAGGAATAATCAGGAGAAATATGCAAATGCCCGGAATCGTCAGTAAAATAAGAATTCTGATTGTTACTGTCAGAATTTGGCTGAGTAGCTGCAACTGAACCATCGTCAACAGCGCTTGGCTGAGTAGCTGCAACTGAACCATCGTCAGTTGAATCAGAAGTGGCATGTACATTATTTAAATTTTTCCCAATTGACCCTTTTTTTAATAATTTTGAATAAGCAAGCTTAAGAACGCTTCTGTCATCGTGCCAGTCATCCAGACATTTGAAATAAGAAAGGATGACGTTCATGTCAGCAACATAATCCGTAAATTCTGAGGAAATGATGTTCTGACGCTTTAGAGGGTGCACAATGCAACGCTTTGAAGTTACGCTGTGCTCCGGCTCATAAAGCGAAGAAAGAAGGATAACTAAAAAGGTCATGTCATAGGACAGGGTTAATTGCCCTGACAGACCGTGTCGCTTGCTAAGTGAGTGGCATAGGCCACAATAATATGCCCGATAAACATCAAATTCCCTAAATTTGAGTTCGGGTTTGTTTACAACTACATATCCAAACATGGAGTCCTCCAGACAAAATAAGTAAAGAACCACAAATCAAATCGGCTCTAAGTTAAATCACACAATCAGTCGTAAATACTTAATGCCCTCTTAAAAGGAAATTCTTACGCATGTTGTTAAATTATATAATCAGTTGCAGACTATTTATGCATCTGATAAATTAACTTTTTTTAATAAATGTCTGTGAGCATTTTGGACAACGGATTTCGATGCGGCCTTTGCCACGAGGAATACGAATGCGTTGTCTGCAACGTGGACATCTGTAAAAATGATAAAATCTTCTTTGGCTGAAAATTTCTTTTTCACGCTGAAATTTTCTTAAGAAGGAAGCTTTTAAACTTAAATATTTGTTGTTCTCCTGGTAGCGCTTCTGAATATTTTTTGAAAACATTCTTATATACATCAAAATAATTAAAATAAGTGAAATATAATAAATAATCCCGGACAAACGTCTTGGGACAAATAACGAAAGCACGCATAAAACCAGTGCGAAAATAAGCATTGCTCTGCCAAGTTGATCTACTCCATACCTCCCGTACATTAACTTCGCTAATTTTTCACGCAAATCTAAGACTCCTTCCATATAAAAATAAGAAAAGTTCTAAAGTCTATCATAAAACCTTAAAACTTTGCCCCTTACTTATAAGAAATATTAACCCTAATGAAAAATAAAAACAAGGTAATATAAAGAGAATTAACAAATCCGTTACAAATGTTAACAAAATAGACAAAAGAAGAATGCAAGAAAGGTCAGTATGCGAAAAAAACTGAAAAAAATTGGTGTATATTATAAACAAACAGATAAAAGGTAAAAACAAAACAACGCAAATAGTATAAAAAAGATAGAAAATAGCATAAATATTATGGGGAATTTTTAAAATGAACTAAAATACATATATAGTAAATATATAATAAAAATATTTTGATTGTAACTTTTCCATAAGAAAAGCAGAAAATATTGATAAAACTAACAAAATCAATGTACAAAGAATGTCGTAGATGATATAATAATAAAAGATTGTGTCTAAAAAAATAAGCAACAAATTTACATATTGAACGAAAAATAAAACAAGTTGTAAGAATGAAAATTATATAGATAATTTAATAAAAATATGAATATTATTCACCAAACGGTAAATAAAGTGATTGCTTATTGGATAATAAACAAGAAGATTATACATCAAATAATGATAAGGTAAATATTCATTAAGTAAATAAGTAATAAAATCATTCGCCTAACTAATATATAAAGCAAACTAGAGAAAATACAAAGGGGGAGGGTTGAGAGTGTACAACGGAACAAGTAACAAGTGGACAAAACATTTTGATTTCATAATAGTAGATGTTATATGCATTAATGTAGCGTTCTTTCTAGCTACACTGATATATTCAGGGTCTGGGCATATGTACAACACTTCCCTATATAGAAATGTAACAATATCATTAACACTGATACACTTTTGTGTGGCATTTTTCAGGAACGGATACTCAGGAATCCTTAGACGAGGATATCTGAAAGAAATGAAGGACGTAGTGTATCATAACGCAATAATAATGGCAGTGTTATTTGTATATTTGTTTTTGATACACCAGGCGAATAACGTGTCGAGAATAGTAATATTAATATTCTTTGCGATGGACACAATACTAATGTACATAAGCCATATAGCATTTAAGAAATTTTATGCAGTACGTAAGAATTATGATAATGCTAAGGAAAATATGCTGCTTGTTGTATCATCAGACATGGCAGCAGACACTATCAACAAGATAAGCAACGGACCGGACAAGAGATTTGAGATAGTGGGAATCGCATTGACAGATGTGATGGACATTAAAGAATCAGACATAGATGAAATAGAAGGAATACCTGTAGTTGCCGATGCCAATTCCGTATACGAATATGCGAGGGCAAATGTCATAAATGACGTATTTATCAGAGTAAGCGGAGTAAACAGTTTCGTCGTAGAAGGCATGGCATATGGATTTTTGAATATGGGAATTAAGGTTCATATAAATGTAGAATTTCTTACACACGCTTTGCCAAATGCAGGATTTGAAACAATTAACGAGGTAGCAGTTGTAACGACAAGTATAAATCAGGTGTCACCGGTTGGAGCATTTGCAAAGAGAGCACTTGATATATGCGCAGGACTTGTAGGGTGCCTTGTTACAGGAATATTGTTTATATTTGTAGCGCCTGCGATTAAGATTGCAGACCCTAACGGACCAATATTTTTCTGCCAGTTAAGAGCAGGGAAAAATGGAAAACCATTTAAGTTCTACAAATTCCGTTCAATGTATTCAGATGCAGAAGAACGCAAAAAAGAACTTATGGAACAGAACAAGATGGACGGACTTATGTTTAAAATGGACGCAGATCCCAGAATTATAGGAAGCGGAAAAGATGGCACAAAGAAAGGACTTGGTCATTTCCTTAGGGCTACATCAATAGATGAATTTCCGAATTTTTACAGTATATTAAAGGGCGACATGAGTCTTGTAGGAACACGTCCGCCAACAATGGATGAATACGAACAGTACGAAGCGCATCACAAGAGCCGTCTTGCAACAAAACCGGGACTTACAGGAATGTGGCAGATAAGCGGTCGAAGCGATATGACGGACTTTGAAGAAATAGTAAAACTTGATAATGAGTACATAATGAACTGGAGCTTTGGACTGGATATAAAGATTATACTGAAGACTTTCTTTGTGGTAATTGCAAGAAAAGGGTCAGTATAAAGTGATTTGATAAGGTTTAAGTATAAACGAAAATAACTATGTGAAAATTATTTGGCTAAATAAACTTAGCTAATAGAAATAATGAGATAAGTGAAATGTGGTGCCGGGCGTAGCCTGGCACTATGTGGAATAACAGGTAGGATGCCGATAATAAAAATAAGAGAAATGAGAAACAGGTAATATGAAAAATGGACAGTTGCGAATAGCAATGCTTGGTCATAAAAGAATACCGTCAAGAGAAGGCGGAGTCGAAATAGTAGTTGAGGAATTAGCTACCAGAATGGTGGAAAGAGGCAATAAGGTTACTTGTCTTAACCGTGCCGGGCATCATGTAAGTGGAAAAGAATTCGATGAAAAAAATAAAAAAGAATATAAGGGAATCAGATTAAAAACAGTTCCTACATTAGATAAGAAAGGACTAGCTGCTATGACTGCTTCTGTGACGGGAGGAGTATGCGCTGCATTTGGCAAATACGATGTAGTACATTTTCATGCAGAGGGTCCTTGTGCCATGTTATGGCTACCTAAATTATTTGGGAAAAGATGCGTGGCAACAATTCACGGACTTGACCACCAGAGAGCAAAATGGGGAAAACTTGCAAGTACATACATAATGATGGGCGAAAAATGTGCAGTAAAACATGCTGATGAAATAATAGTGTTAAGTAAGGGAGTACAGGATTATTTCAGAGAAAAGTATGGTCGTGAAACAAGATTTATTCCTAATGGAGTAAACAGACCGGTTATAAGAGAAGCAAATATAATTAAATATAAATTCGGACTTGAAAAGGACGATTACATATTGTATCTTGGACGATTAGTGCCGGAAAAAGGATTACGGTATCTTGTGGAAGCATTTAAAAATGTGAATACGAATAAGAAACTTGTAATAGCCGGTGGAAGTTCAGATACGGATGAATTTGCAAATGAAATAAAAGCAATGGCAAAGGGCGATGACAGAATAATATTTACAGGATTTGTTCAGGGCGAGGAACTGGATGAGTTGTATAGTAATGCGTATGTGTATACTTTGCCAAGTGACTTAGAAGGAATGCCGCTTAGTCTGCTTGAGGCAATGAGCTATGGCAACTGCTGTCTTGTGTCAGACATAGATGAATGTGCATCAGTAGTTGAAGATAAGGCACTTGTATTTGAAAAGTCGAATGTGGAACAATTAAAAGAAAGACTGCAGGAGGCTTGCGATAAGCCGGAAATGGTAGATAAGTATAAAAAAGAAGCAGCAGATTTCATATGTGAAAAATACAATTGGGATGATGTTGTGGAAAGAACGATGGAGATGTATAGAGGTTAGAATAGGTGAAAAGAGATAAGTTAGTTGATTGCCTAAAAGGTTACGCATGCTTTTTAGTAGTGTTTGGACATGTTATTATGGGAATCAGAAATGCGGGGATTGTGTGTCCCGCATATAGTGAAAAGTTAGAAATGTTTATATGGTCATTCCATGTTGCTTTATTCTTTTTTTTGAGTGGATATGTTTATAATATTACAGGAGAATGGAGAAGGAAAAAGACAAGGAGTCGCTTTATTTTATATAAATTTATAAATTTAGGAATCCCGTACATTGTATTTTCGTGTATATACATAATTTTGAATAGTCTGATTTCAAGTACGAATCATAACAACAGTATTAACGATATTATATGGATATGGAAAACACCTGTAGCACAATATTGGTTCTTATATACATTATTTATATTATTCGCTATATGGGCTGTTTTATCAAAAATTCTGAAAAATTGGCAAATAACTATTTTACTGGTTATTATATATTATATTTGCTTTTTTAGTAGTATCTCGTTACCATTTTTGGAAAGGGGATTACCGTATGCTTTATGTTTTGGAATAGGAACATCTCTTGATAATTTAAAAATAAAAGAAATTAATAATGCGAAAAAAATAGGATTAATAGTTTTGCATGTTTTGCTAGTAAATGCTTTTATTTTTACAAATATTACGGGAAAACCATTTATCGATGATATTGAAGAGGTGTTAGGAATTATGGCTAGCATAGCATTGATTTCTTTAGCAATAGAAAGAATAAACGTAAAAAAGATTTTGATGTTCATAAATCGTTATTCTTTGCCAATTTATCTTTTACATACAATTTTCACAGCGGGAATTAGAACGGTTCTTATGAAGATAGGAATAGGAAATTATGTTGTAAATGTTGTTGCGGGAATAATTTTAGGGATTTTTGCACCTATTTGTATTGCAATATTAGCAAATAAAAGCACAGTGTTGGAAATTTTCTTTTATCCAACAAAGACGGTAGAAAAATTAAGGGGAGAGAAAATAAATGATTAGAATTTTACATTCTGTAAGTAATATGGATAGAGCGGGAATAGAAACAATGCTTATGAATTACTACAGACATATAGATAGAAATAAAGTACAGTTTGATTTCTTGTGTAATAAGACAAAGCCAGGTGCTTATGATGAAGAAATAAAAAAAATGGGAGGAAAAATATATCACACACCAGGATTGAATCCTATAAAGTATAGACAATATTTAAAGTGTATGAAAAAAATATTTAAAAATAATCCAGAGTATAAAATTGTTGAGGCACATAATGGAGCGTTAGGTGTATACGCACTTCATGCAGCAAAAAAATATAAAATACCAATTAGAATATTTCATGCCCATGGAGCTAGCATTACAAAAGATTGGAAATGGCCAATTAAGCGTGTTTGTAAGGCGTTATTACCGCTGAATATGAATAGACATTTTACGTGCGGAAAAGCAGCAGCAGAATGCTATTTTGGGGAAAAAATTGTATCGATGAATGATTATGAATTTATTCCAAATGCGATTAATACAAAGAAATTTGTTTTTAATCCAAGTGTAAGAGAACGTATGCGAAAAGAGAATAATCTTGAAAATAAAAATGTCATAGGACATGTTGGAAGATTTATGCCACAAAAGAATCATAATTTTTTGATTGATGTTTTTTTAGAGTATTTAAAAATAGATAATAATGCGCATTTAGTATTATTAGGAGATGGAGAATTACTAGATACAATTACTAGAAAAATAAAAGAAAAAGGAATAGAAGAAAAGGTAACTCTAGTAGGAAATGTATCAAATGTGAATGAATGGTATCAAGCATTTGATTGTTTCGTTTTGCCATCTATATGGGAAGGGTTACCGGTTGTTGGGGTGGAAGCTCAGGCTGCAGATTTACCGTGTATTTTTTCAGCAAGTATTACAAGAGAAATAGGATTGTCTAGCAGAGCAAAATTTGTATCAACAAAAAATAAAGAGCAGTGGATAAGCGAAATAAAAAAGGCAATGGAAGATAAAAAAAGGAAAGATACCTCGGAATTAATTAAAAATAACAATTATGATATAGAGATAGAGGCTGTGAAGTTAGAAAATAAGTATATTGAATTGGCAGGAGAGACGAAGTAGTGAAGATAGGAATATTAACACATCATTATATAAATAATTATGGTGCATTTCTTCAAGCATGGGCATTATGTGATGCAATACAAACCATGTGTCCTAATGACGAGGTGGAAATAATTGATTATGTGAATTTAAAACATAAGGTAATAAATACATTTGGTTGGTTTAGATTTTATAAAGATAGAGAAAACTTAAAATGTTGGAGAGAAAAGATAAAATTACCGAAAACTTTTTCAAGAGCAAGACAAAAAGAAATGAAGTTGAGTAGACGTTGCTACAAAGTTGAGCAAGTTAATAAGCTAGAGTATGATGTTATTATCATAGGGAGTGATGAGGTTTGGAATTTTAAAGACTCAAAGGCATATGATCCTATTAAATTCGGCATAGGATTGAAGTGCAAGAAGTTAATTGCTTATGCGCCTAGTGTTGGACAAGCAACTTTTAAGGAAATGCCTAAATGTATAGAAGAGGGAATTAAAAAATTTTCAGCAATTTCGGCTCGTGATGATTTGTCATTTGAATTAGTAGAAAAAGTAGCAGGGAAGAGTGCAATAAGAGTTTTAGATCCAACATTTCTTTCAAAATTTCCTATGAAAAAAATAAAAGTAAATAAACCATATATTTTATTTTATTACTGCGATAAACTTCCAAAAAGAATTAAAGAGCAAATATTAAAATACGCAAAAGAAAATCAAATGGCAGTTTATGGTGCGGGAGAGTGTGATAAGCAATATACAAATATTACAGTAAATTTGACTCCGTTTGAATGGGTAGGAATGTTTAGAAATGCTCGTTTTGTTTTTACTGGAACTTTTCACGGAACAGTATTTTCAATTTTAAATAAAAGGCAATTTAAAGTATATTTGACGAACGAAAGTAGAATAAAAAAAGTGGGCGCACTTTTAAGAGAATTAAAAATTGAAAATAGGATTATGGAAAGTGAATTTAAGTTTGATTTGCAAAAAATGGGAAACGAGATAAATTATGAGAAAGTTTATAATATTATAGATAAAAAGAAAAGGGAAAGTTTACAATTTTTAGAAGACGCTATTAGGAGATAGAAATGAAAATAGGTATATTAACACACCATTATGTAAAAAATTATGGAGCCTTTCTACAGATGAAAGGAATGTATGAGACAGTTAGAGAGCTGTATCCAGATGCAGATGTGAAAATAATAAATTATACAGTAAAGAAGCACTGGATGAAAAATATTATACACATCCTTCATTACAGGGTTGGAATAGATTCAATTCCGACATATTTTCAAAAAGTAAAACAATTAATGGTATTCACAAAATATGAAAGAAGTATACCTAGAACTAACAAAGTAAAAACTGCAACAGATATAAACAAGTTAGGATTAGATATGATTATTTTGGGAAGCGATGAGATATGGAACTGGTATGGCTCAGGATATAACAAACTTAAGTTTGGAGCTGGGCTAGAGGCGGATACGATTATATCATATGCACCAAGTGTAGGGTCTGTGACGGATAAATCGATTATACCAGAAGAATTAAAAATAGGCATAGAAAGGATGAGTAGAATTTCGTGCAGGGATAGTGAAACTATAAAGTTTGTAATGCGAGTAACGAAAAGAAGTGCAGTAAAACTTTTAGATCCAACATTTTTATACAATTTTGATTTGGATATAAAAAGAGAAAATATAAAGGAGAAGAAAGAAAAATATATCCTTATTTATGATTGTAAACTTACATCTGATCAAGTTTCAGAACTTAAAAATTATGCTACTATTAACAATATGAAAATAATAGGAGCAGGTGATTATAAAAAATATTATGATGAAGTTACAATTTGCTTGTCGCCATATGAATGGGTAAATTTATTTAAAGGAGCAGAAAGAGTAATTACAGGAACATTTCATGGAACTGTATTTTCGATAAAGTATAAAAAGCAATTTGTATGCTATCCGACAGAGAAAAATAGGATAAATAAGATAACATCATTGTTGGAAGATATGGACTTAAAAAATAGATGGCTTGAATTAGGAAAAGAAGAAAAATTTATCGATATGTTAGAAAAACCGATTGATTATACAAAAGCTTATTGTTATATAGAGAACAAGCAAAAGGAAGCAAAAGCTTTTATTCAAGGAGAGTAATTGCAATGGAAGATATTGTATTATATGAAGATAAAAGATATTGTTGTGGCTGCGGGGCGTGTAAAAACGTATGTCCTAAACATGCGATACATATGAAAGAAGATGAATATGGTTTTGTATATCCTGAAATAGATAATGATTTATGTGTTAAATGTGGAATGTGTAAGAAAGTTTGTGGATATCAAAATACACCTGAATTTAATAAAGTAAAAAAAGTGTATGCGGTGGCATCGAAAGATGAAGAGACACTTAAAAAGTCAGCATCAGGTGGTGCTTTTGCAGAATATGCAAAAAGTGTTTTGAATAATAATGGGGTTGTGTATGGTGCAACGATGTTAAATGAAAATGGTGAGTTTAATCCAAAACATATTCGAATTACAAGAGTAAGTGAAATTGAAAAAATTCAAGGTTCGAAATATGTACAAAGTAGTATTGAGGACATTTTTAAATTATTACAAAAGGATTTAGATAATGGTGTTGAAGTATTATTTTCAGGGACACCTTGTCAAATTGCAGCGATAAAGACATTTCTTAAGAAAGAATACGCAAATCTTTTTCTTGTAGAAATAATTTGCCATGGAGTTCCAAGTAAAAGATTTTTTAATGATTATATTAAAAATTTAGAAAGAAAAGGCGATAGGAAGGTTACAAAGTTTTGGTTTCGAGATAAGAGTAAGGGACAAGGTAAGACAATCAAGATTATATTTAGTAATGGAAAAAAGTATATTGTTAATGGCGATATAATGTCATATACAGGATTGTTTTCTAAATCATTAACACATCGAATAAATTGTTATACGTGTCCTTTTGCACAAAATGATAGAATTGCTGACATTACGATGGGTGATTATTGGGGATTTCATGAAGAATATCCAGAGTACAATCAAAAGAAGGGCTTGACTAATTTGACGGGAATATCATGTGTTTTAGTTAATACAGATAAAGGAATGGAATTAAATGAAAGAATTAAAGATAATTTTATTATTTTAGAATCGGAATTCAAAAAGGTTGAAAAACATAATGAACAATTGTATATACCATCGAAATACAATGAAAATAGGGAGAAAATTTTAGAAGGGTATAAAGAGGAAGGATATGGTTTTGTAGAAAAATTTTATTATAAACATTATAAAAAAAGTATTCTAAAAAATGTTATTTCATCATTTATACCTAAAAAAACTAAGCAAACGATTAAAAGAATTATTGGAAAAATAAAAAAATAGGGGAGATAAAGATAATGGAGAAAGTTTTGGTAAGTATAGTTGTACCAGTATTTAATGTAGAAAGATATTTAGAAAAGTGCGTGGAGAGTTTACTTAAACAAACATTAAGGAATATTGAAATAATATTGGTTGATGATGGCTCGAAAGATTCAAGTGGGCTAATATGTGATAAATTAGCAAAGAAAGATGGTAGAATCAAGGTTATTCACAAACAAAATGCCGGATTAGGTTTGGCAAGAAATAGTGGCATGGAACTTTGTACAGGTGAATTTATTGGGTTTGTGGATTCCGATGATTATGTAGACATAAATATGTATAAAACATTGTATGATTGTGCAGTGAAAAACAAGGCAGATTATGTACGATGTGAAAATTTGATAGTTGATGAAAATGATTGTATAGTAGATAACAGTATGTATGCGTTAAAGGAGGGAAAATATGAAAAAGAAGATATTATTCAAAAATTAGTTTGCCCTATGTTTGGTAAAGAACTTAATGAGGGAAAAGAGGCACATATTGGTATAAGTGTATGGAGAGCAATATATAAAACCCAAATAATTAAGGATAATAGTATCGTTTTTCCATCAGAGAGAAAGGTCATATCAGAAGATATACCGTTTAATTTAGATTTTTTGATGAAAGCTAAAGTTGCATATGTAGTAAAAAAACAATTCTACTATTATGTAGTTAGGAAAGAATCTTTAACAAAAGTATTTAGAGAGGACAGATTTGAAAAAGAAAAAAGCTTATATTATTATCTTAGTAAAAAATTAAGTTATTATGGATTATTAGAACAATGTAGTAATAGAATTAAAAGATTTACGTTGGATAGAAGTAGAAGGTGCATTAAAGGAATTTTGAACAATAAAAGATATTCAATAATAAAAAAGCATAATATAGTCAAAGAAATTTTAAATGATGAAATATTTGATGAAATGTTTGAAAAATTAGAAATAAGAAAATTTCCATTAAAGTACAGAATAGTAGCTAATGTTATGAAATACCGTTTAGTGTTTTTACTGATAATATTAGGTAAAAAATTGTAAGAGGTGAAACTGTGAAAATAAAAATATCTACAATTTATATAATTATATTTTGTATAGCTTTTATTCCTACAGGAGGAATATTTGGAATCGATTTAAATTATTGGATAAAATATATTTTGGGTGCAGTATGGTGTGTATTGGGAATCCAATTGATATCAAATAGAAAGAACAAAGCGAGAGATGGAGGAATTTTAAGAAATTATTATGGTTTTCTATTAATTCCGTTCATTGTTATGCTTATACATCTTCCAATTGTGTATTTTATATACAATCAACATTTTGACGGTGCAGTATTTAATAGAATTATAAGCTATTTTGTTCAAAGATGCATTTTATTAGCAATACCAATTGTAGCAGCATTATATTTTAAGCTGAATTCTATTAAGTACACTTTTTATGCATTATGTATAGACTATTCACTTGTAATTATGAATGCAATTATTAAATATGGAATTGGAAACTTTGTGAAATTTGCATTATCAGCATGGAGAGATGAGTGGAATGAATGGCAAGCTTCTAATAGCATAGCCTCAGCATTGGAGGTGCATGATTTAACATTTGCAATAGGCTTTTTTGTGTTATATTATTTACTATTTTCTGAACAAAAAAATAAAGTAAAAGATGTAAAGCTATGGATAGCATTTCTTTATATGTGGCTTGGATTTAAAAGAATTGAAATGTTGGCAATTTTGATTGCGATTATTGTAATGAAAGTGATGTTAAAAAAATGTGCTAAAAAAAAGATTAATATAAAAAGTGCAATAATTAATGTGGGATTGATAGTGGTTTTTATTGCTTTTATAGCAATAGTTAAGAGCAATGAAATTCAAGATTTGGCTTTACAGTATGCTATTAATTTTAATGGCAGATTACATAGTTATGCTCTGTTGAAAGATTATTATTCGATGTCACTTTTGTTTTTAGGACGCGGGTACTGTTATTCTACATTAGTATTAGACAGATTACAAGATTTGTCTATTATTCATAGTGATATATTGAAATCATTTGTTGATTATGGTTTTATAGGATTTTGTTTATGGATTAGTTATTATGTATATTTTTTACCTAAAAAATTTATAAACGAGTCAAAGTCATCAATGTCTAAAAAAACAGCAATAATAATGATTACATTTTCTATATATGCAATGATAACATATTTGACGGACAATACTAATGTATATTTTTGTTTTCAAACGGCATATTTGTTGATACCATTTGCCGTGCTTTTTGAAGGAATGAAGAGAGAATAGAGGGAGAAAGCAATATGTTTTTGTTTACTAATAAGTCAGACTTAAGAAAGTGTATTAAATATGAGAAAAAACTATTATTTTCAGGGATTGATAGAAAAGGAATAGTAAAATATGTAATTACAAATAATCATTTAGTTGAAATATCTAAATATCAAAAATTTTTAAGAAAAGAAAATTATTATAGACATAAGAAAAATATTGTGTCAAAAATTTTGGAATTATACTATACGAAAAAAAAGAACAAATTAGGAAACAAATTGGGCTTTTATATAGGTGGTGATGTTTTTGATGTTGGATTAGTTCTTTTTCATCACGGGACCATTATTGTTAATGGAAATGCAGTAGTTGGGAAAAATTGCAAATTGCATGGAAATAATTGTATTGGCAATAATGGAAAGGACTCTTGTGCACCTATTTTAGGAGATAATATCGATATTGGTTTTGGCGCAAGTATTATTGGAAATGTAAAATTGGCTAGTAACATAAAAATAGGTGCAGGTGCAGTAGTAACAAAATCTTTTAGTGAAGAAGGAATTACATTAGTTGGGGTACCAGCACATAAGAAACAAATTTAAGGTGTAAAGAATGAAGGAATTAATAACAATTATTGTGCCTGTGTATAATGTTGAAAGACAAATAACTAGGTGTATAAAGAGTTTATTGGAACAAACATATGAAAATATTGAAATTCTGTTAGTTGATGATGGGTCGACAGATCAATCTTTAGAAATATGTAAGAAATATGAAAAAGTTGATAATAGAATAAATGTTATAACAAAGAAAAATGGAGGTGTGTCATCTGCAAGAAATTGTGGAATAAAAAATGCAAAAGGTAAGTATGTATGTTTTTTTGATTCGGATGATTGGGTAGATAAAGATATATGTAAAAAATTAATGACTAGGGCAAAAGAAACTAATGCACAGATGGTTATATGTGGATTCTCAGAAATAAAAGAAGACGGACAAAAAAAAGACCACTTCCCTTGTAAAAAAGAAGACGAGTTATGTGAAGATTATTTAAAAATTTGTAAGGATATTGTTATAACGCGAATTGTAAATTCACCATGTAATAAATTATTTTTGAGAGAAAAAATCAGTAAGCTATTCAATCTAAATAGGAATATGGGGGAGGATATGGAGTTTAATTTAGAGTATATTAAAAATATTTCTAAAATTGCATATCTCCGTGAGTGTTTGTATTTTTATGATGTTACAGTAGAAGGATCTTTAACAAAGAACATAGATTTACAAATAAATGCAGCAGTAGAAAACAATGAGATTAGACAAGAGTTCTTTAGAAGTCTGAATATTCCAGAAGAACAGATATATGATGAATATTATAATAGTTTTATATCAATTTTGTTTAGTGTATATCTGAATCAAAGAAGTGAATTTAAGAGAGTATTTAATCGATTATTAAAAGAAGGTAAATATGAACTGGTTGCAGAAAAAATAAAACCTTCTGGATATAAAGAAAAGATAATTAGAATGGCGATAAAATATAAATCTAGTTATTGCTTGAAAAAATTATGCCAATTAAAGGCAAGAAGGAGAAACAAATGAAAAAAATAGGAATTATGACATTTCATACTGCTTACAATTATGGTGCAGTATTACAAGCATATGCATTACAGAATACGTTGATTGAACTTGGAAAAGAAAATGAAATAATTGATTATAAATGTCCAACTTTTATTTCGGACTATTCAACTATTAAAGTAAACAAGGGAATAAAACCTTTCATAAAAAGTGTTCTTAATAGTTTGACTACTGTAAAATTAAAAAAACAGTATGATGAGTTTGCTCAACATAATTTGATTTTAAGTAAAGAAAAATATAACACTATAGATGAATTAAGAAAAGCAAATTTAAAATATGATATGTTTATAACAGGAAGTGATCAAATATTTGATCCTAAATGTGCCGGGTTTGATCCAAGCTATTTTTTAACATTTGTAAATTCAGAAAAAAGAAAAATTTCATATGCTGCAAGCTTTGATAAAATGGAACTACCAGATAATTTGATTGATGAATATAAAAGCAGGATTGAAAGATTTGACTATTTATCTTGCAGAGAGCAGGAGGGAGCAGATATATTAAAACCTTATGTAAATAATAAAATTTATGTTAATGCAGATCCTACGTTGTTGCTTAGTTCAAAAGAATGGGATAAAATTGCAGATGAAGTAGAATTTTCAAATTATATATTTGTTTATCCTGTAGGAGTATCAAAGAAAATGATTGATTTTGCAAAAAAAATTGCAAAAAAGAATAATTGGAAGGTAGTATATTTGGATAGAAATTTGAAATGGCATGATCCAGAAGTAACTTTTTTGCAGATAGCGGGACCGAGTCAATTTATTGGACTGATAAGGAATGCAAATATGGTAGTAACAAATTCCTTTCATGGTGCGGTTTTTTCAATTATATATCATAAACAATTATATGTGGAATTTAAAGAAAATGGAAATGGAAATGCAAGAGTACAAAATCTTATGACGCTATTGGGGGTTCCAAAGCATGCGATGGAACGCTTAAATCCAAATGATGATTATCCAAACGACGAAGATTGGGATAAAATAGATAATAATATCCTTAAGGAAAGAAAACACGCTATTGAATATTTAAAAAATGCGCTAGAATAAAAGGAAATTAATATGCAATTAGATATATTTAAAAATAAAAAAATACTTGTTATTGTACCACATCCTGATGATGAAATAAATCTGGCAGGAGCGTTAATTGCTTCTGCCAATAATATTGCTGAGAGCATACATACTGCGGTGATGACAAATGGAGACTATTACGGAATGTATAGCAGAAGATTAATGGAGATAGATGGTTCAATAAGGAAATTAGGAATTGTATCTGAAAATTTAATATATTTGGGTTATCCTGAAGCAGATTTTGCATCAGCAGATTTTGAGGGGGGGAAAAATATAATATCATATAGAGGTTTAAAACATACATATGCATTAAAAGAAAAACCAGAATATCATTGGTTAAAAACAGGAGAACATGCTTTAATAAATTATAAAAATATAAAAAGTGATATAGAAGCATTAATATCAGATATACAGCCAGATATTATTGTTTATAACGGAAACGATAAGCATGAAGCTCATATTTTGTTATGTAATATTGTTGAAGCGATAATTAAAGAATCGCCACAAATAGTAGGATTAGCGTTAAAAGGCTTTTGCTATGAAACAGCATGGAAAGCACCAAGAGACTATTATGCACAAAATATTTTATCATGTTGCAGAGGAAATGTGACCAATATATATGACAAAGAATGGGGACAGAGAATGAGATTTCCAGTAGACAAAACATGTAGATCAAGAGTTATATGGAATAATAAAATTTATAAAGCTTTAAATGAGCATGCTTCTCAGATTGCAACGATTAATGCAAAAAGTATTATAAACAGTGACTTTTGTTATTGGATATCGGCAAGAAATATAGATATTCAACCGTATATAAAATTGTGTTTTAAAGAAGATTTTGTATATGATTTGAAAATAAAAAGAGATGTTGAATTAAATGAAATTTTGGTGTACGAATATGATGGTGAAAAGAGTAGAATAAGACCATTAAATGAGTTCATTGTTAAGACAAGTGGAGATATTGTATATGAAAAAGGAAAACTCAAATGGAAAGGCAAGCGTAGAAAGGGAAAAATATTCGTAGAAACAAAAGATGGGAAAAGCGATGATAATATTGGAATAGAACTAATCTCATCATACAAAAGTATTATTAATAAATGCTGTAGAAATTTGGAAAAAATCATTGATAAAATATGGTTTATTACATATAGAAAAATGTATAGATATTTTTTGAAAGTTTATTGTATAAAAAAAGAGAATTTGGACGACAAGACAAATTATAATATGTAAAAAATAATGTTAAAATATTATAAAAAGAACGATAAAAATTTTTTTGTTGTTTTAAAGGAGATAGATGGATGAAATCTAAATTAGCGAAAAATATAGTAACAGGTTTTGGGGGACAATTAATTGCGATTGTCTTAGGACTTATTGTACCTAGATTATTAATTACAAATTACGGTTCGGATGTAAATGGATTGTTAAGTACAGTTACTCAAATTTTTACATATATGGCTCTTCTAGAGGCAGGAATAGGACAAGCTGCAAAAAATGCGTTATATAAACCAATAAACGAAAAAAATGTAACAGAAATTAATAATGTAATTTCGGTTGCACGTAGTTATTTTCGAAGAATCACTTTATTATATGGTATTGGAGTAATATTATTATCAATAATTTTACCATTTGTTTTGAAAACAAATATAGATAGTTTTACAGTTTTTTTAATAGTAATGTTTGAAGGATTGTCGGGAGTTGTTTCATTTTATTTTATCCAAACACCTTCGATATTAATAAGTGTTGATGGTAAAAATTATGTTAATAACGAAATTACATTGGTAAATAAAATAGTAAGTTATATAATTAAAATTGTAATGGCAAGTATGGGAATAAAAATAGTATTTTTACAGTTCGCATATTTTTTGATTACGATAGCTAAGGTATTCTTTTATGAATATTATTTTAGGAAAAAGTATAAATGGATAAAATTTCAAAAATGTAAAAAAGAGGAAAAATTAAAAGATAGAAATTCATATATAATTACTGAAATAGCATGGACCATTTTTTCATCCACAGATATGATTGTTTTATCTATGTTTGTTAGTACACAATTATCAAGTGTATATTCAATTTACAATATGATATTTGTCAATCTAAATATGTTGTTAAGTGCTGTTTATAATAGTTTAAATTATATGTTGGGTTATTCATATCATGGTGGTATAAAAAAATATGAAAAAATGCATGATTCGTTTACTACCATTTTTCTTGGAATTATGACAATTTTGATGTCGGTTTGTTATATATTGACTGTACCATTCGTTAATTTGTATACAAGAGGAGTAACTGATATTAATTATAACTATAATCAATTACCATTATTGTTCTGTCTAGTACAATTATTGTCGTGGTCAAGATATGTGAGTGGAAATTTGACAGGGTTGGCAGGATATGCAAAAGAAACAAGTTATATATCTTTAGTGGAAGCGTTATTAAATGTGTCGCTATCTATTTTATTGGTACATAAGTTTGGAATTGTAGGAGTACTTTTTGCAACGGTAATAGCATTACCTTTAAAGATTATTTGGTGTTCATATGTATCGGATAAAAAGGTTATGCATAGATCTTATTTAAAAACAATATCTATTATAGGGATAAATTTTGTTTTTTTTGCAGTAGTTGTGATTGGCTCAAAGTTTTTGAAACCAATGATTAATAATTATTTGCAGTTTGCAGTGTGGGGGGTAATGTTAACAGTTATATTTGGAGTTATATGTACGAGTTTGAATTTAGCGGTTAACCGAGAATGTTATAAAATTATAAGGAAGTATATTATAAAAAATGGAAACAAAAGTTTACGCAGCAAGAATCAAAGATAAAGAAGAGCTACTGGCAAGTTCATCGGGTGGTATTTTTACAGCGGTATCTGATTTGGCAATATCGGAAGGAGATGCAATTGTATCTGCAGTATATAATTATAGTAGCAATAGAAATGAGTTTACATTGTATACTAGTAAGGCAGAAAGAGATAAAGCAAGGGGCTCTAAATATATGCAGGCAATACCTGGAGACTCATACATAACGGCAGAAGAATGGCTTAAAAATAATAAAGGAAAAGTTTATTTTTTTGGTATGGGGTGTCAAGCAGATGGCTTCAGAAAATTTGCAAAAAGTAGAGGTCTAAAGGATAGAGTAGTTATAATAGATATTATATGCCACGGTGTACCATCTCCTAAAATATGGAATGATTATATAGGCGGAAAGATAGAATATGTTACATTTAAGGATAAAACAGATGGTTGGAAGAAACCAAGAGCATTCATAATACGAAATGGGGAAAAAGAAGAAATTTCAGAGTATGATAGGATATTTTATGGAGATTGGGCGTTAAGACCTTCTTGTTATAAATGCCGTTATGCAACGACAGAAAGAAAAGTAGACATTACAATAGGAGACTATTGGGGAATAGATAGGATTATGCCTGACTTTTATTCTCCGGATGGAAATTCATTAGTTCTTATTCATAGTGATAAGGGAATGGAGTTGTGGAAGAAAATTCAAAGCAAATTAGAGTATAAAGAAAGTGATTTAGTTGAGTGTATTCAACCAAATTTGGCACATCCTACAAATGAACCATTAAATAGAGTTGAATTTTGGAGTGATTATAAAAAGGGTGGGATAGATAGAATATTAAAAAAATATGCATCGGAAAAGATGAAAACTAAAATTGTTAAGAAACTTAAAAGAGTGGTCAAAACTATAAAAAATAGATGAGTAACATTTAAAGTGATGTAGTAGTTAGAAGGTGGTGCTTATGATAAATAAGAAAGTTCCTATTTTATATAAATTAAAGGAAGAGTGCTGTGGTTGTTCGGCGTGTTATGCAATATGTCCAGTGAAAGCTATAAGGATGGAGGAAGACGAAGAAGGATTTGAATATCCATTAATAGATGAACATATTTGCCTGAATTGTAAAAAATGCATTATGGTTTGTCCGTTTAAAATTTAGAAAATGGAACAAAGCTATTCATATAGAAGAAAATAAATGAATAGGATTGATAAATAAGGGAGAAATAAATGAATAGTATTTATATTGGAATTTGTAAAATAATAAGAAACGTACTTATTGCTCTTTATCAACCATTTGTTGCAACAGTATTTTTTTCGTTCATTGCAATGTTTATATTTATATATGCAAAGGAACATAATTGGGGCAAAAAGGATTTGACAAAAAATATATGTCTGACATGGATATCTTATTTTAAAAAAAGTTGTGAGTTTAGAAGAGTATTTTTTCTTGTGGTCTGTTCAATGTTAATTTTATCAAGAACGGTTTTTTATAGAGATATATGGACAAATCCATTAAGTGATATTATGGGAGGCTGGGGATTGTATGACGTAGATGGAAATTTGACTACGGAAGCAATAGAAAATCTTATGTTATTTATTCCATTTACGGTTTTGCTTTTATGGGCATTTAGAAAGGAACTTTTAGGAGAAAAACCAGAAATAAGAAAGACTCTTTGGATAGCAACTAAAACAGTCGGAATTTTTTCTTTTGGAATCGAGTTTTCTCAATTGTTGTTCCACCTTGGTACGTTCCAGATATCAGACTTGGTGTACAACACGCTGGGCGGAACCGTTGGCGGCGCGGTGTACTATGTGATATATAGGGTTAGGCATAAAGGGGAATGATGAATAAGAATGATGTGTGGGCAGGTTTTGTTGGGGAGCAGGGCTTGCTCATTTTTTATTTTTGCTTTATTTACAAAGAGAGATAACGAAATATTAAAATTACTAAAAAATATCATACAAAATAATCAAAAATAATACAGATATAAAAGAATATTTGGATTGGTTGGGAGAATAGTATAAAAAATAGAGCCCTCTAGCTTAGGGTAGTTGTCACCCACCTCCCATACTGGTATGATAGGTACCAGAAGGAAAGGTGATTGATATGAGTTACGCAAAATATCCAAAGGAAATGAAGGAAGCAGTAGTGTCGAGAATAATGTCAGGAGAAGAAACGATAAGTGACATAGGAAGAGACACAGGAATAAACATTAACACGTTGTACAGATGGAGAGATGCAGCCCAGAAAAAAAGGACTGTCAGCAACTACCAAGTACAAGAATGCTGATAAATGGAGCAGTCAGGACAAGTTCACTGTTGTATTGGAAACAGCAAATCTGTCGGAAATAGAATTTTCAGAGTATTGCAGACAGAAAGGAATTTATCCAGAACAGGTAAGGGAATGGAAGGAAGCCTGCATTAATGTAAATGATAATGCAAAGGAAAACAACACAAGGGCAAATAAGGAACTTCGAGAAATAAAGAAAGAGGAGGAAAAAATAGAGAAGGATCTTGCAAGAAAGGAAAAGGCACTGGCAGAAACAGCAGCCCTATTGGTATTGAGAAAAAAAGAAAATGCGATTTGGGGGATGGATGAAGAGGAAGAATGATCAACGCTTCAGATCGCAGACAGGCAGTGGAGTTGATCAGTGAGGCAGTTAAGGAAGGAGCAGCCCTGTACAAGGCATGCCGAGAGCTGGGAATAAGTAAGAGAACCTATAACCGTTGGAAAAACACAGACAACGCTTATATAGACAAACGCACAACATGCGAAAGACCTGAGCCACAAAATAAAATGACACAGGAAGAAAAAGAACAGATATTGGAGATTTGTAATTCAGAGGAGTTTGCTTCAAAGTCACCGAGTGAAATAGTTCCAATACTAGCAGACATAGGAACATAAAAGAGAGACCATTAGTGTTACATTCAGACAATGGAAGCCCAATGAAGGGAGCAACAATGCTGGAAACACTGTATGCCCTGGGAATTACACCGTCAAGAAGCAGACCAAGAGTAAGTAATGATAATGCATATGCAGAGAGTCTGTTTAAGACATTAAAATATGTACCAGACTATCAGCCACAGAGATTTAAAACACTGGATGAAGCCAGAGTGTGGGTGAGGAACTTTGTGAATTGGTATAACAATGAACATCGTCATAGTGGAATCAATTATGTTACACCAGAGCAAAGACATAATGGAGAAGACCGTGAAATATTGGAAAAACGAAAAGAAGTGTATACGAAAGCAAAAGAGAAACATCCTGAAAGATGGTCAGGAGAAATAAGGGACTGGAGTTTTTCAGAGGAAGAATGGTTGAATCCAAAGCAGAAAAAGGAAACAGAAAACGGGGCAAAGGCCTCATAGATTTTAAAGAAAGGAAAGTTGGGAGGGTGACAACCACCCAAAAAAATTCCGATTAATAAAAGAATGATGTGTCTTGTATTTTTTATAACAGGATAGCGATTTATGAACATTAGAGTACATGGAATTACAGAAATAGATATTCCGTTATATTCAAGATTTGCTTCCTCGCTATTTGTAATGATAAGACATTTTGAATTCGGGATAAATCCCTGAAGTTTAGTAAAAGCTCTGGTTTCACGTTCGCGTGTGTCTATATATCAAGAACTTGCAAACTTACTTGGATTGCAAGTTTTTCGGAAGGAACATAAATACGTTAAAATTGTCTTGCGTACAAGACAAAAATGAATCCGAATTGTTTTCTGTATGTATTAATATATGCAGTTATCTTCAATATATTCTCAAGATATAAGTTAATATTCAGTCAAGCAAATAAGATTTGAAAGATATGTTAAATATAGCTTAAAATATATGTTATACTTGTAACAAAGATTTAAAGATTTGTGAAAGAGATAAAATGTTATGGTAAATATAAATTTAAGAACTTATTATACGGCAATAGAACTTATTAGAAATTTTGTAAATAATAAGACAATTGAAAAAGATTTTCTTAATGAGAGAATTATGAATATGCCGGATGAAGAAAATTCTCAGGAAAAAAATGAGAATACTGGGGAAGAAGCTTCGATGGCTAATAAGGCATATAAAGAAAATTCTCAGGCAACGAATAATGCAGGGAAAAATAATTCGGAGGCTAACAATATAGGAAGATTTTATTATATTGCAAAGAAACATAATCTTGTTTCGCTCATGGCACAAGCTATGGAGAAGATGGGATTTGAGTCTGATAGTGATATTTGGAAATGTTGGTTAAAGGAGAAGAATCAGCTTATTTACAAAAGCGTTCTCATGGATGTAGAGCGTGAGGCAATTCAGGATTTTTTTGAGGAAAATAATATTTGGTACATGCTTCTTAAAGGAATGGTTATAAGAAAGTATTATCCTGCTCCGGAACTTAGAGAAATGGCTGACAATGATATTTTATTTGATAATAAATATTCTAAAGAAGTCTATGATTTTATGACAGCAAGAGGATATAAATCTGACGACTATAACAAAGGATATCATGACGAGTATTTGAAACCGCCTGCTTATAATTTTGAAATGCACAGGCAGTTGGTCAGCTCAAAGGAAAGACCTAAGTGGTATGAATATTATAAAGATGTTAAGTCAATTTTGATAAATGATGCAAATGGCAAAAATCAGTTTTATTTTTCTGATAATGATTTTTATGTTTATTTTATAGTGCACACATATAAGCATTTTCTTAATAGTGGCATGGGCTTAAGAACTGTTTTGGATGTTTATTTGTATCTTAATAATTTACAGGATAAGCTTGATTTTGATTATATTGAGGAGCAGCTAAAGAAGCTTGATGCTTATGATTTTGAGCAGACATTTAGAAGTCTTGCCTTTAAAATGTTTGGGGAGAATGCTAAAGAAGGCAATGCGGCAGCAGATGAGTTGCAGGATTCATTTGATGCTAAAGAGCAGGATATGTTGCGAGAGTCATTTGACGCTAAAAAACAGGACAAGTTATGTGGCTCATTTGATGCTAAAGAGCAAGACAAGTGGTGGAATTCATTTGATGATAAAGAACATGATATGTTGTCATATATTTTTGACGCCGGAACATACGGAAATTTGGAAAATAGTGTGGCCCACAAGATGGGGTATACTAAGGGTGAGAAGAAGAAAGCATCCGATAAAGTAAAATACATATTCCGCAGACTTTTCCCTTCAATGGATACAATCGAGGAATTTTTCCCATTCTTTTACAAGCATAAATGGGCAATCCCATTCTTGTACATTTATAGAATCGGCAAAATTCCATTTACACGAAGAAAGAAAGTCGCGGGTGAGCTTCGGGAAGTTTTTAAGAAGTAGTAAAGGTAAATGAAGTTGAGAATACATATGCAATTATCTGGGAGAATTGTTCTGTAATAATCAAAGATGGAAGAATTGAAAATAGTAATGTAATGTCAAGTGGGACTAAAGCTGGACTTGAAATATCTTATATAATAACATCACTTATATGTAATATGCATGATTTATATTATTGTGATGAGTTATTTTCATTTGTTAATAGTGACATTGAGAAGGCATGTTTATCGATTATAATAGATAAGCTTAAAGGGAGAAAACAGTTGTTTTTCACAACCCACAATTCTGATATTTTAGATATGCAGTTACCAAAACATGCCTATTCATTTTTGAAAAAGGATATGTCAGATGATGAAACAACAATAAAATGTATTAGTGCGTCTAAGTATTTAAAAAGGAATACAGATTCGCTGAAAAATGCTGTTGAAAATGATTTGTTTTGTACTGCTCCGGAATTAAATAGAATATATGAAATTGCTGATTTATAGTTAGGGTGGTGCGGGATGAGAAAAAATGGAATATACCAATATTATGTAGAGGGTGAAGATGATAAAAAACCAAAGCAGGGCTGGCACTTGTGCCAGCCCTGCTTTAATCATACACCTTGAAGAGTGCATATCTAATTAAAACTTAAAAGTATCCTTTAAGCCTACCCATAACTGATCTTTATCGCTAAGGTTGAGTGCTGTTCCGTCTTCTAACTTATAGCCTTCGCCGCTTGCAGTTCCTTTGTATTCGCCAACAAGCTGTGGCCATTTAATTCCAATTTCAGGATCATTCCAAGCAAGTCCGCCTTCATCACCAGGATGATAGAAGTCTGTACATTTGTAGCAGAATTCAGCAAGGTCTGAAAGTACTAAGAAACCATGAGCAAATCCTTCTGGAATGTAGAACTGTTTCTTGTTTTCCTCAGTAAGTTCAACACCAAACCATTTTCCGTATGTTTCTGAATCACTTCTTAAGTCAACAGCTACATCAAATACGCTACCCTTTACAACTCTAACTAATTTGCCCTGTGGAAATTCTTTCTGGAAATGAAGACCACGGAGAACACCCTTAGTAGAACTTGACTGATTATCCTGTACAAATACCATGTCAAGTCCGGCTTCCTGCATATCTTTCTGGTTGTATGTTTCCATAAAATATCCTCTTGCATCACCGTGTACTGTTGGCTCGATAACGCATAATCCTTTGATTCCACCTGCATTTTTTTCTACTTTAATCTGTCCCATTTTTATTTACTCCTTATTTATAAAATATTTTGATTTTTACAAACTTTCAATATCAAGTTCTTTTAAATATCTTCTAACAGCATCCTGCCATGTTGGAAGTGGAGTGAATCCATTTTCAACTAATTTGCTCTTATCGAGACGGCTGTTAAATGGACGTTTTGCTTTTGAAACGCCGTATTCAGCAGTTGTGACAGGTGTAACAGTAATGTTTTTTTCACTGTATCTGTCATAACCCATTTCAGTAGCCTGTTTGAAGATTTCTTTTGTGAAATCCCACCAACTGATGTAGCCACCTTCGTTTGTTGCATGATAGTATCCATATTTGTCAGTAACAATCATAGATACTAATAATTTAGCAAGGTCAAATGTGTAAGTTGGAGTTCCTATCTGGTCTGAAACAACCTTTAACTGGTCATGATTCTTGCCAACTTTAAGCATTGTCTTGATAAAGTTATTTCCGTTTTTACCAAATACCCATGCGATTCTTACGATAAAATATTTGTCTAATGTATTTGCGACAGCTAATTCACCATCGAGTTTTGTCTGACCGTAAACGTTTTGAGGTGCATAGTCTTTGCAATCAGGCTGCCAAGGTTCTGTTCCTTCTCCGTTAAATACATAGTCAGTTGAAATATACATCATTTTTATATCAAGTTCCTTACAAACATCAGCGATATTCTGTGTTCCATTTACGTTTACAAGTTTAACTTTTTCCTGCTTATCTTCATCTTCAGCAGCGTCAACGGCTGTCCATGCAGCACAGTGAATTACTGCGTCAGGATTAACTTCTTTGATGACTTTATCTACAGAAGCCTTGTCTGTGATATCCATTTCTTCGATATCAACACCAACTGCTTCAATATTTTTCTCTTTTAATTCATTTACTACGTCAAATCCTAATTGACCTTTAACTCCTGTTACGAGAACTTTCATATTTACTCCTTTTTGATATTGTAATTATGCCAGTGGTAAAAGGTTTAAGACCACATAAGCTTGCTTATAAGTGGGTAAAAGACCTTTTGCCCCGGGCATCTTGTGATTTTAAAATTACATATATTTTAGTGTATACCATTGAATTATGAAAAATCCTGTTTCCAGGGAAGAAAACAGGATTTTCATTTAGGCAGACATATTATCTGTTGCCATACATTTTTTCATAATAATTCTGATATTCTCCGGAAATGATAGTTTCCCACCATTCTTTATTGTCAAGATACCACTGAATTGTCTTCTTGATACCATCAGCAAATTTTGTTTCAGGTAACCATCCGAGTTCGTTGTGAATCTTTGTTGGGTCGATAGCGTAACGCATATCATGTCCCTTTCTATCAGCTACATATGTGATAAGGCTTTCTGGTTTGCCTAATTCTTTACAAATAATCTTAACAATATCGATGTTTGTCATTTCGTTGTGACCACCAACATTGTAAACTTCACCAACTCTACCTTTGTGGATGATTAAGTCGATTGCACGGCAGTGATCTTCTACATATAACCAGTCACGAACGTTTTCGCCCTTACCATATACTGGAAGAGGTTTGTCATTTAATGCATTAGCAATCATAAGTGGAATTAATTTCTCTGGGAAATGATATGGTCCGTAGTTATTTGAACATCTGCTGATTGTTACAGGAAGTCCATATGTTCTATGGTAAGCTAATACTAATAAGTCAGCAGCAGCTTTTGATGAACTGTATGGGCTGCTTGTGTGAATTGGTGTTTCTTCTGTGAAGAATAAGTCAGGTCTGTCAAGTGGTAAATCACCATAAACTTCATCAGTTGATACCTGATGATAACGCTTGATACCGTATTTTCTACAAGCATCCATTAAAACTGCAGTTCCTAAAATATTTGTGTTTAAGAATACTTCAGGGTTTTCGATTGAACGGTCAACATGGCTTTCTGCAGCAAAGTTAACAACGATGTCCGGATGTTCTTCTTCAAATAATTTATATACAGCTTCTCTATCTGTGATGTCTTCTTTTACAAAACGGAAATTTGGATTGTCCATAACTGGAGCAAGTGTTGAAAGATTTCCTGCGTATGTGAGGCAGTCAAGACAAATAATACGGTAGTCAGGATATGTGTTTAACATATGGAATACAAAGTTACTTCCGATAAATCCGGCACCGCCGGTTACGATAATGTTCATAATAATTCTCCTTAATTGTGTAAATTTTCTTTTTCTAATAACATGAATGTTATTGCTTAGGGAAATACCCTGTTTATCAAACTGAGTTTTCAAAGAAAACAAAGTTTTAATTAGTGAAGTACGTCCATGTATTTTTCATCAAGTACATCTTTTAAATACTGGCCATACTGATTTTTCTTTAATACTTCATAAACTTTAAGAACGTCTTCTTTTGAAATCCATCCGTTAAGGTAAGCGATTTCCTCAAGACATGCAATTTTTCTATGCTGATGTGTTTCAACAGTCTTAACAAAGTTAGTTGCTTCAACAAGACTTTCATGTGTTCCTGTATCTAACCAAGTGAATCCCTGTCCTAAAAGTTCAACATTTAATTCGTTGTTTTCTAAGTAGATTCTGTTCAAATCAGTGATTTCTAATTCACCTCTAGCACTTGGCTTAAGGTTTTTAGCATATTCAACAACCTTATTATCATAGAAATAAAGACCTGTAACGCAGTAGTTACTCTTTGGCTGTGCAGGCTTTTCTTCTATAGAAATAGCCTTACCTTCTTTGTCAAATTCTACGATACCAAATCTTTCAGGATCGTCAACATAGTAACCAAATACTGTTGCGCCTTTTCCACTTTCTGCATTTTCAACAGCAGCTTTTAAACGCTTCTTAAGTCCGTGACCTGCAAAAATGTTATCACCAAGAACCATGGCAACACAATCATCACCAATAAATTCTTCACCGATTACAAATGCCTGAGCAAGTCCGTCCGGGCTAGGCTGAACCTTATAAGAAAGGTTAACACCAAACTGATGTCCGTCGCCAAGTAATTCCTGGAAACGAGGAGTATCCTGTGGTGTAGAAATGATTAAAATATCACGAATGCCTGCATTCATTAAAACTGACATTGGATAATAAATCATAGGTTTGTCATAAATAGGAAGTAACTGTTTAGAAGTTACCATTGTGAGAGGGTAAAGACGTGTGCCTGAACCACCTGCTAAAATAATACCTTTCATAGTATATCTCCTTTGTTTAATCAAATTTTGCTTAAGTAGAATTTGATGATGATAAAATTATCGTAGCAATATCCGGTTGCACGATTTTTGCAACAATATTAGTTGATAAAATTTATCAATTCAACAATATTAGTTCGCACGATTTTAAATATCATAAAACATTCTACTTTGAAAGCAATAAAACTGTCTGACTCAAATGTTAAGTACATAATAAAAGGTGACGTAACGTCACCTTCAAGCCTTTTTTTCAATTTTTTTGAAATTTAATAAAAAATTCATATTTAATTGCACTATTTTATGCAAAATTGATACATATGGTGCGATATTTTAGATTCTTGAAGCTATTATTTGCTAAGATTGTTCACTTATACCATAAGTAACAGTTATCCTTTACATTTTATTGAGTCTTATATCAGATTTCATAATTAAGGAAAAGAAATTTTATGCTTAGGGGTACAAAGTTGTACCCTTGTAAAACCTTAAGCTAACTTTAGGGTACAGAGTTGTACCCTAACTTATTTTTGTTTTTGCTAAATGCCATCATTTATTTCACACAAACAAATATTCCGGCTTCTTTAGTAATATGGAAAGGAGTTTTTGTTTTCTGCTCGACAAAATCTTTGAATTCCTGATATTTGCTGAGAATATATTCATTCTGGTTTCCGTGACAGGACAAAATATATTCCATCAATGGCTCAGCTTGGTCAACCTCAAGGTAATCTTCATAAGGCTTCATTTGAATAGAGTTAAAATGAAGTTTAAGAAAATCTTCACCATTATCAAGACCAAATTTTTCATAAAGTTTATTTGATGACAAATTTATACGGTTGTCAAAAGATTTGACAAGTTTGTCAATTTCACACATGTGCTTATTTCCGTAAGTGCTGCATATGAAACGACCGCCTTTCTTTAAAACTCTGTTGACTTCAGAGAGAGCAGTATCAATATTTTCACAGTAGAAAAGCACATGATTAGCAATTACAAGGTCAAATTCTTCATCTTTATATGGAATATTTTCGCAGTCGAATGTTCCAAAAGAAAATCGTGTGTCAGCAAGTCCGATGGCACGTCTGGTATCACGAATCATTCCCTGAGAAATATCAGAAAGATAAATGTTAATGTCAGCAGGCACTTTGTCCATGTTTTGGGTCCAAAGGGCTCCGCTTCCACAACCGATTTCTAAAACCTTCATGCACGGCTGAATGTTGTAATTGTCATAAAGCCAGTTAAACCAATGCTGCTCATTATGAGAGTATAAATTGTGCAAATTAATTCTTGCAGAAATATTAGAAGCATTCTGATACTGTGTTTTTATAGAATTTTCTGCATTTGTCAAATGAATAAGCTCTAACATCTGACTCCAGTCAACGTGATGCTCCTTTGTTAAGGCAGCTATTGTGTCTTTAATCGCCTTCTCCACCATTTGCATTTGCTCAATTCTATCCTGAACAAGTTTAAGCTGCATATTCAATGAATTGAGAAGCATTTGCGAATTGCTGTCGTCGATTGTGATTTCTCTGATGTCATCCAAAGAAAAACCAAGGTATTTGAGCAAAAGGATTTGCTGCAATCTAACTAAATCCTCATGCGAATAAAATCTTGCTCCGTAATCAGTAATGTAAGTTGGTTTTAAAATATTCTGTTTATCGTAATAACGTATTGTTCTCACGGAAACATGTGCCATTTTGGCAAATTCCCCTGATGAATATAAATCGCCTTTCTGCATAACAAAATCCTCTCGTTACCATAAGTATTATCAAAAATTATTATCTTGTGTAATCGTAACATAATTAGTAAAAAAACGCCATATTACACAGCAGTACAAAGCAAAATATACATCAAAATATAATTGGTAAAACGACATATTGCATAGAATTATAAAGCAAAATCTACATCAAAATTTAATTAGTAAAAAAACGCCATATTGTACAATGGTGCAACGTAAAAATTGTGCTTATTAATATTTGATATAATACCTTTAAAATAGTATAATTAAAGTATTATTTAACGTGTTAATTTTCTAAGTCTGTATTGAGAGTACAGATAGGAAAAATAAAATTTAAGGAAAGGATAAAATTATAAAAACGACCAAATGAATTATTTAGGTCAGATTACAAAATGAGATAAAATTATAGAAAAAATTTAGAAACGGATTAAAAAAATAAAAAGGATTAAAAAGAAAACTAAAGTAATATTAAATTTGAATTTAAGAACAAAATGAAAAACTAAAATATAAATTTATAGGAAAGACAAATAAAATAATTTTATGATTTGCAGTATGGCATAAAGTAACAAATTTATGACTGATAGTATGAAAATAACAAATACGGCAATTATGCAGGGAAAAATTACGGAAAATTTGTTGAAAAGAGGGATGTAGAGATGTTCGGGTATAAACAATTATTAAATTGTATATTTGCATCTGATGATGGAGGTGGAAGGTACCTCGTTTTTAATCAGAACGAAAATACATGGATTCTTCCGGCAGATAAATTGAAATTGGCGATTGAAATGTGTCAGCCTTATTCTAAGAAGGATCAGAAAAGAAGAGATTTAATTTTAACGGTAAAGGATGTTGGATTTGCGCTTCGCAAAATGGGAGTTGAGACAGTTAACTTATTGTTACAGCCACAGTTAAAAGAATATATAGACGGATTAGTTGGAACGGAAAATTATTATGTAGCAGCTTATATGGGAGATATTTCATCTGAATTAAACCAAAAAGTTACGCTACAGATTTTTACGAATGAGAAGATATTGTGCTATTTGAGAATTTCTAATTCTTCTGAAGTTATTAATGTGATGAAGCACGAGATAGATATGATTGACTTTTTGCATGAAAAAGAAGTAGCAAACATTCCTGAAATAATAGATACGTCTATTATTGGGGATTTGCATATTTTTGCACAAAAAAGCGAGAAGAAACTTTCAGAAAAAGTTAAACTTGAATTTGATGATAGGCATATGAAGTGTCTTAAAGACATTATGGACAAAACAAAGATATTATGTAAATATGAGGAGACAGATTTATATAGATTAATTCAGAAATTAAAATCCGAAATAAAGATAAAGTTCCCTAAAAATGAGGGAATGATATTACAGCATTCAATTAGAATTATAGAAAACCAGCTTAAAGAAACAGAGGATTATTATGCGGTTAGTCACGGTGATTTTTCGCCTTGGAACATTTATTATAATAGCAAAAAAGAAGTGTGCATGTATGACTTTGAGTATGCGCATTATGAGATGCCTGAATACGTAGATGCATTTCATTATTTAACCAAAATGTCTTTATACGGTTTGCAGAATGATGGCGACAAGACGATTGCCGTGTATGACAAATATAAAAAATTATTGTCGCAGTACATAGATAAAGATACTGATTTTGTGTATTTATGTTATTTGATTGGCATAATCAGTTCTTATAGTACAAATGCGGCAGAAAAGTTTAGCATTTATGCATACAAATATTTAGATTGGATAGCAATTGTTTCTTATTTAAATAGTAGATTAGACTAATTGGGTTGAAAAATTAATTACAAATTATGAAAAGGAGAAAATAATGGGAGATAAGAATATTTTACTATTATTAGATAGGATGGAATTTTGTGCCCTAAATTCCACTGTATTAAGTTATGTCAAAAATATGGATAGGAATAAATTCCATTTTGATATATTAGTTGCAGCAAATCAATTAGGAAGTATGGAGAAGCAGTTTAGCAATGAAGGATGCAATGTATTTTGTTTATGTGCGAGTACTTCCGATAGAAAATTTAAAACTAAATTTGCAGAATTCATCCAGAAAAGAAATAAATACGATGTTGTACATTCTTTTTTGAAAAATGGAATGGTCGCTTTAGCTGTGGCAAAAGAAAATGAAATACCGGTAAGGATTATTAACTGTAGTGAAAATGACGTCGCTCATAATAGAAAAAATAATAAAAATGATGAAATCACACACATAGTCACAACAGGAAATAACAATCAATCGGATAATACAGCTGCATCCGGTAAAAAGAATGCTGATACGAATGAAATTAATTTGGATAATAATGGAAGTAAAAGTGTTAATCGGGAAATATCCGGAGTAGACCATGTTAACACAAATGCAGCAGTGACAAATGAAATCGATGAAGGTAATGAAGGCATAATGGTGCCGAATGAAAATAAAGAGGAAATTGTTTCTGTGAATAAGGCAGTTGATGTAATTGAATATGAGTTTAATTTAGATACTGCAAAAGAGTTTAGAAGTTCTCTTGGAATAGATGACAACCAGATTGTTTTTTTGCATATTGGAAATATAAGTGACCAATTTAATCAGGAATTTTCTATAGAAATATTTCGTGAATTAAGAGAAGTTAAAAATGCATGTCTTTTATTTATAGGTAATGAAGATAATAAGAAGGAAATAAATGAAATCAAATTCTTTAAAAAGTATGCTTCGAGATATGGATTTGAAGAAAGGTTGTATTTTCTTGGATCTATGGAAAACCTTGATAAAGCTTTATCGGCATCAGATATTATTCTGGCTCCATGGAAAAAGACAGCATTGTCAACAGCACTTTTGGCGGCACAGGCAAGTGGCGTTAAAATATTTGCATCAGATGTTTTAAGTGAAAAGATTAATGTTACGGATACAGTGCAATTTTTATCATTAAAAAAACCGGCACGTGCATGGGCGTGTGAGATTATGAATTTTATATTTAATGAAGATAAAAGAATTATAAGCACAAATAATCAGATAGAAAGCCGTAGGCATCTATCAGAGCATAATTGCAATATAATTTTAAGAAATGGATATGATATTATTGATAATCTAAAGAAGATAAATAGAATTTATGAACTATGAGACTAAAGTGGGATTTCTGAAATGTGTGATTAGAATAGGATCTCTGTAATTCGAGACTAAAGCAGGATTTCTGAAATGTAATTAAAAAATACGGCTGAATTTCAAAATAAAATTCAGCCGTATTTTTTGGAGATTCATAATAACTAAATCTCATATTACTATTAAAAAATCTAAAGCATCTAAGCTTTTATATTATCATTCTATAGCGATTAGTATTAAAAATTAGTCTGAAAGAGGAATTCCTCTGTGAGGTACAGATGTTGAGAAAACAATCTGAGTCTTTGTGCTTCCAAACTTCTGAAGTTCGCCGATAAAATGGTCAAGTTCTTCAGTGCTTTTAAACATTACTTCAATAAGCATTGCGTATTCTCCTGTTACGCAATTACATTCAATAACGTTATCACAGCTCTTTATGTATGGGTAGAAGTCTTTCTTCTGCCCCGGTTTTACTTCCAAATTAATAAATGCCTTAATATGATATCCTAATTCAGCAGGATTGATTATTGCATTGTAGCCTGTTATAATTCCGGCTTTCTCAAGACGTTCAATTCTTGCAGAAACTGCCGGGGATGAAAGAAACACCTGACTGGCTATTGCCTTAAGGGGGGTACGGGCATTTTCGTGAAGCAGTCTGATAATTTGTTCATCAATGTAATCAAGTTCATGTCTCATAGTAGTTCTCCTTTAATTTCATATTATTTTTCAGCCTGTTATTAATAAAGTTAAGTTTAAACTTTATTTTAACACAGATATTATAACACACACTTTATAAAAATTACAAAGGAAAATTTACTAAATAAAGAAAAAAGGAAGAAAAAGTTCATAAAAAAAGATCTAATAAAAAATAACTTAAAATAAAACAAATTAAAAAACTTTTTTAAGTAAAAATTTATGATGGAAATAAAACATATTTAATTAAGAAAGAAAACGTTCAAAAAAACTTTTGCACTTTTATTAGTGAAAAATTTATTGTGAAAAAATTAACAAAATACTTGATAAGTTTGAAATAAAATGATAATCTATTGAAATATTAATGGGGATTTGAAATAAAGTTTATTTTCTTAAATAAAAATTGTATATAAGTTAAATAAAACAAGTAAAAATACGATATAGTTAATTTTGTTAAATACTGGAAATGATAAACTTTATTAGCCTCAAAATTATTAAAAGAAAAATTGAAAACAGGAGGAAATTTGAAATGGAGAATTTGGTTTATTTAGCTCCAATAGCAGGTATTATTGCTTTAATTTTTGCAACATACAAAGCAGTAGTTATTGGAAAAGCTAAACCTGGAAATGAAAGAATGGTAGAAATTTCAGATGCCATTGCAGAAGGTGCTAAAGCATTTTTATATTCAGAATATAAGGTTTTAGTTATTTTTACGGCAGTGCTTTTTATAGTTATTGGTTTTGGAGTTAGCTGGCTTACAGCCGTTTGTTTCTTAGTTGGAGCAGCTTTCTCAACTTTAGCAGGTTATTTTGGAATGACAGTTGCTACTAAGGCAAATGTTAGAACTGCAAATGCAGCTAAGGAAAGTGGTATGAATAAGGCTCTTTCAATTGCGTTCTCAGGTGGTGCAGTTATGGGTCTTTGTGTTGTAGGTCTTGGTATTGTAGGTCTTAGCGTTATTTTCATCGTACTTAATGCTACAACAGGAATTACTTCAGATTCAGTTAGTATTCTTACAGGATTTAGTTTAGGTGCTTCTTCAATCGCTCTTTTTGCAAGAGTTGGTGGTGGTATCTATACAAAGGCAGCAGACGTTGGTGCTGACCTTGTTGGTAAAGTTGAAGCAGGTATTCCTGAAGATGATCCAAGAAACCCAGCCGTTATCGCTGATAACGTAGGTGACAATGTAGGTGACGTTGCAGGTATGGGTGCTGACTTATTTGAAAGTTATGTTGGTGCTTTAGTTTCAGCAGTTACATTAGGTATTGTTACAACATTGGGAGACGCTACATCATTTATGACAGCTCTTTTCCCACTTGTTATTGCAGCAATCGGTATTCTTGCTTCTGTAATCGCAACTTTCTTTGTTAGAGGTAAAGAAGGGTCTGATCCTCAGAAGGCTTTAAATGCAGGTGAATATACAGCTACAGTTTTAGTTATTATTGCATCAGCAATTTTAAGCAAAGTATTTTTCGGTGGATTCGATGCATTTATCGCAATTATTTCAGGTCTTATCGTTGGTACTATTATTGGTAAAGTTACAGAAATGTATACTTCAGAAAAATATAAGAGTGTTAAAGAAATCGCTGAAAGTTCACAGACAGGTTCAGCAACAAATATCATCAGCGGTTTATCAGTTGGTATGAAATCAACATTTATTCCTATTATCATCGTTGCAATCGGTATTTTAGTTGCTTTCCATTTTGCAGGAATGTATGGTATCGCTCTTGCAGCAGTTGGTATGCTTTCAACAACAGGTATGACAATCGCAGTTGATGCTTATGGCCCAATCGCTGATAATGCAGGTGGTATTGCAGAAATGTCAGAACTTGATGAAAGTGTTAGAGATATTACAGATAAATTAGATGCAGTTGGTAACACAACAGCAGCAATTGGTAAAGGTTTTGCCATCGGTTCAGCAGCTCTTACAGCATTATCATTATTTGTTTCATTTGCTGAAACAGCAGGCATTACAAAAGAAGGAATTAACATCCTTGATGCTCCTGTAGTTGCAGGTTTATTCATTGGTGGTATGCTTCCATTTATGTTCTCAGCTTTAACAATGTCTTCAGTTGGTAAGGCAGCAAATAAGATGATTGAAGAAGTTCGTCGTCAGTTCAAAGAAAAACCGGGAATCCTTAAAGGAACAGAAAAACCTGACTATAAGACATGTGTTGGTATTTCAACACAGGCAGCTTTACATGAAATGATTATTCCTGGTGTTATGGCAGTAGTTGCTCCATTATTAATCGGATTCGTACTCGGTGTAGAAGCTCTTGGTGGTATGCTTGCAGGTGCACTTGTAAGTGGTGTTATGATGGCTATCTTCATGGCAAACGCAGGTGGTGCTTGGGATAACGCTAAGAAGTATATCGAAGGTGGTTTCGCAGGCGGAAAAGGAAGCGATGCTCATAAGGCAGCAGTTGTTGGTGATACAGTAGGTGATCCATTCAAGGATACATCAGGACCATCAATCAATATCTTAATCAAATTAATGACAATTGTTTCACTTGTATTTGCAGCAGTAATAGCTCAGTACGGCGGAATCTTATTCTAATTGAAGGTAATTAATAGAGTTAAACTGAAACGATAAACTGAAATTATGTCATAGACTAAATGACAGTTAATCGGATATCAGATAAAATATAAATAAATTAGGTTACAAACTATTATTAGTTTTAACAATACATTATTTCCTATAGGGAAAAAAACAAATCTTATAACTTTAGTATTACGAAAAAACAGAGGATGCGAGTTTATAACTTCGCATCCTCTGTTTTTTAGGGCGTAGACATGTGAAACAAAATAAAATATCTATTTCTCCTAAAAGTTGATACCTAATATATAGAAAATTAAATGGCAGTTTGCACCTTGTAGAAAGTGACACAAATATATTAAACAACATAAATTAGTATAAGTGGAATTTAGAATGAGGTACCGTATGCAGATATATGTTGTGGAACCACTGGATACAGTTGATAGCATTGCAAATAAATTTGGAACACCGGTAGAAGAAATAATATTTGTAAATCAGCTTATTTATCCGTATAAATTAGCAGTCGGGCAGGCTCTTTTAGTTGAATTTCGACCAAATCAGTATAGAACAAGAAGAGTAATAAATGGCTATGCGTATCCTTTTATAAGTAATTATGTGTTGAGAGTAACTTTGCCGTATTTGTCAGGATTATATATTTTTTCGTATGGATTTACTAAGGAAGGGAAAGTTGTGCCTCCGGCTTTAGATGACCAGTGGATGATAAATGAAGCCTATGAAAATGATACCAAGCCTGTGCTTACACTTACTCCGTTTGATGAAAATGGAGTATTTAGCAATAATTTGATTACAGCTCTAGTTAATAATGAGCAGGCAATTGAAAACCTGATAGACAATTTGATTTATTTAATGAATGAAAAGGGCTTCGCAGGGCTTGATATAGATTTTGAATATATCTATAAAGAAGACAGAGATGCCTTCACAAGTTTTGTGGCGGAGTGTACCAGACGAATGAATGAGTATGGAGTTTGGGTGTCAGTGGCACTTGCACCAAAGACGTCATCTGACCAGAAAGGTTTGCTATATGAAGGCAAGGATTATGGCGGACTTGGTGCTGCCGCAAATTCAGTGCTTTTAATGACTTATGAATGGGGATACACATACAGTTCTCCTATGGCAGTGGCACCTATTAATAAAGTCAGACAGGTAATTGAATATGCACTTTCACAAATCCCTGTGGCAAAAATCGATATGGGAATACCAAATTACGGCTATGATTGGACTTTGCCTTATGAAAAAGGCGTGACTAAAGCTAAGACAATTGGAAATGTTGAGGCAATTCAACTAGCAATTAATAATGGCGCTACAGTACAATATGATAATGTGGCACAAACTCCATTTTTTAATTACACAATCGGAAATGAAATACATGAGATATGGTTCGAAGATGTAAGGAGCATAAATGCAAAATTAAATTTAATTGATGAATACAATCTTAGGGGGGCAGCTTATTGGCAGATAATGAGATTGTTTAGGGCAAACTGGCTGCTTGTTGAAAGTAAGTTTGAGGTAAAATAAGGGTGGTGAGTATAAAATGAGGATGATAAGCAATTACGGATGAAATAAGGATATTATTACAATTTTATAAAGTAAAAAGAAGGCTATTATTTTTGTTAATGCTCAAAACTAAAATAGTAGTCTTTTTTGTTTGCTACAGATATTAATACGTAGTATAATCTTCTTTATTAGTGAAATTCATTATATTCTTAATAATGATATTAAGAAGCGGAATAGTTAATTCCTTATTTAATGTAGACAACAGAATAGTTTGATTGTTATTTAATATAAGGAATAGTATTCGTAAATAATTGTAGCAGAAAGGAAATGTAGTTTAAAAATATGAATGTGTTTATTAATTGTCTGGTATTCTTTTTTATTTATGCTTTTCTTGGATGGTGCGTCGAAGTTTCGTTTGTTGCAATTACAAGGGGAAAAGTAGTAAACAGAGGATTTTTGAATGGACCTGTTTGCCCGATTTATGGAGTTGGGATGGTTGGAATCCTATATGCACTAGAACCACTTAAGGATAATGCGATTGTGTTATTTATAGGTGGTGTGGTAATTTGTTCAGTGCTAGAATTATTTACCGGTTGGATTTTGGATAAAATATTCCGTATGAGATGGTGGGATTATTCAGAAAATAGATTTAATATAGGTGGTTATATTTGCCTGGAGTTTAGCATAATGTGGGGTCTTGGAAGTATGATTATGGTTAACATGATTCATCCAATGATTTATGGTGTTGTAAGTAAGATTCCGCTTATGGTAATATATGCTTTGTTAGTAATATTTGCGATAGCATTTATTATTGATATAATTGTAACTGTTAAGGAAATTGTAGGATTTAAGAAGAGTCTTGGACAGCTTGAAAAAATTGCTGACGGCCTTAAAGATATTGGAGATCAGCTTAAAGATGTGGTTGGAAATTCAGCAATTACTGTTTCTGAAAAAACAGAAGAAGGCAAGGAAAAACTTGCAGAAGCGACGGCAAGTAGTCGTGAAAAAATTGCAGAAGCAACAGCAAGTAGTCGCGAAAAGATTGCAGAAGCAACAGCAAGTAGTCGCGAAAAGATTGCAGAAGCAACAGCAAGTAGTCGTGAAAAAATTGCAGAAGCAACAGTTAACAGCCGTGAGAAAATTGCGAGTGCATATGAGACAAGCATTGTTGAATTAAAGAAACAAAAAATAGAAATGGAAGCTAAATATGCAGTTATGCTTTTGAAAGCACAGAAGTTAGGAAAGAGGCAGGTTAAGGCCTTTCCTAAACTTAGAGTCAGTGGCTCAACAATTAGTGTTAGAGAAAGACTTGCTGACTTTGGAAATAAGCTTAGTAAAAAATAATACAAAGACATGAAACATTAGGAGGAGAACATGAACATTAAAGGACAGTCATTTTTAAAATTATTGGATTTTACACCAAAACAGATTGGGGAATTTATTGATTTGGCAGCGCAGTTAAAGGCAAAAAAGAAAGCCGGAGAGCTCGTTGATGTATTAAAAGGAAAGAATATAGCAATTATATTTGAAAAAACAAGTACAAGAACAAGATGCTCTTTTGAAGTTGCAGCTCATGATTTAGGAATGGGAGTTACATATTTAGACCCAACAGGTTCACAGATTGGTAAGAAAGAAAGCATTAAAGATACTGCAAGAGTATTAGGAAGAATGTTTGACGGTATCGAATATAGAGGATTTGAGCAGGAAATTGTTGAACAGCTGTCAGAGTATGCAGGAGTTCCTGTATGGAATGGGCTTACAAATGAATTTCATCCAACACAGATTTTAGCAGATTTTCTTACATTAAAAGAAAAATTTGGAAAATTAGAAGGACTTAAATTTGTATACATGGGCGATGCACGTTATAACATGGGAAATTCGCTCATGGTCGGATGCGCAAAAATGGGAATGCATTTTGTAGCATGTGCTCCAAAAAAATATTGGCCGGCACAGGAACTTATTGATGAATGTCAGGCAGTTGCTAAAGAAACAGGAGCAACTTTAGAATTTATTGAAGACCCTATGGTTGCAACTAAGGATGCAAATGCAATCTATACTGATGTATGGGTTTCAATGGGCGAACCTGATGAAGTATGGGAAGAACGTATCAATGACTTACTTCCATACAGAGTGACAATGGATTTAATTAACAATGCTGATAAGGATGTTGTATTTATGCATTGTCTCCCTGCATTCCATGATTTAGACACAAAGATTGGCAAGCAGATTTATGAAAAATTTGGACTTACGGAAATGGAAGTTACAGATGAAGTATTTGAATCAGAACATTCAGTAGTATTTGATGAAGCTGAAAACAGAATGCATACAATAAAGGCTGTAATGGCTGCTACACTTGGTGCAGAATTTTAGTAAGAATGTGCCTGAAAAAATATAAAAATTTAACAGCACAATTATGGCAAATGTAACAACTCGAGTGGGATAACCTGCTCGAGTTGTTTATCAATAGGAATGGAGAAGTGAATGAGATTTTTACATCTTGCGGATTTGCATATTGGGAAAAGAGTAAATGGATTTTCCATGATAGAGGATCAAAAATTTGTTTTTGAACAGGTTTATAATGTAATAGAAAATGAAAAGATAGATGGAATTATTATGGCGGGGGATATTTACGATAAGCCGGTTCCGTCTGCGGAGGCAGTTAAGTTATTTGACGAAATGTTGACAAGACTCGTGTCTATCAATTTGCCGATTTTTGTAATAAGCGGAAATCATGACAGTGCTGAGAGAATAGGATTTGGTTCAGATATACTGTCTGCGGCAAAGGTTTATATGTCGAGAGTGTATAATGGCAATTTACAAAAAATAGAATTAGAAGATGACTATGGCAAAATAAATGTTTATTTATTGCCATTCATAAAGCCGGCAACGGTAAAAAATATTTATAAAGAGGCTGAAATTAAAGACTATGATGACGCATTAGAGTGCGTTCTAAGTCAGGAAAAAATTGATGAAACAAAGAGAAATGTGATTGTGTCACACCAGTTTGTTACAGGTGCGATGAGAAGCGAATCAGAAGAAGTTTCAGTTGGCGGACTTGATAATGTTAGCGTTGAAAATTATGAAGCATTTGATTATGTTGCGTTAGGACACATTCATAGAGCTCAGCAAATGGGCAGGGAAAGTGCACGTTATGCAGGAACATTGCTTAAGTATTCATTCTCAGAAGAAAAACATAATAAGTCAATGACGATTGTTGATTTAAAAGAAAAAGGAAATATAGAAATTAAAGAAATTCCCGTAAAGCCGTTACATGATTTAAAGACAATTAAAGGAAAGTTCAGCAAAATAACAAGTGAAGAGTTTTACAAAGAATTAAAAAAAGAAGACTATTACAGAGCAGTGCTTACAGATGAAGATGATATTTTGAATGCAATAGGAAAATTAAAAAGCATTTATCCAAATCTGATGAGCATGGAATATGACAATACGCGAACACGTTCATATTCTGTTGTTGATAATGTTGAAACAGGAGAGGCTAAATCTCCATTGGATTATTTTGAGGAATTTTTTGAAAAACAGAATGGACGGAAAATGTCAGAAAAGCAAAGGGATTACCTGTTGGAAATTTTAGGAGAAGCAAGGGAGGAAAGCCATGAGACCAATTAAATTAGTTATGTGTGGTTTTGGACCTTATGCAGACAAAACCGTAGTTGATTTTACATTATTAGGTGAAAGCGGATTGTATTTGATTACAGGTGATACAGGAGCCGGAAAGACGACTATATTTGATGCAATTTCATATGCTCTTTATGGAGAGGCAAGCGGACAGGTAAGAGAAGTGAAATCTCTTAGAAGCAAATATGCTGATGATGAAACGGAAAGCTATGTTGAATTAGAATTTGAATATAGAGATGAAAAATATAAAATCAGAAGAATTCCTGAATATATGCGTAAAGCAAAACGTGGGGACAAACTGGTTGTACAGAAGGAAGAGGCAGAATTATATTTTCTTACTAAGGACAGAGAACCAATTATAAATAAAAAGAATGTAAATGATGCAGTTACAGAAATTATAGGACTAGATAGAGGACAATTCTCTCAGATTGCCATGATTGCACAGGGAGATTTTATGAAAGTTCTGCTTACGGGAACTGATGAACGTAGTAAAATTTTAAGAAAGATATTTAATACAAATGAATATCTTGATTTACAGGAAAAATTAAAAAGAAAAAAGAATGAACTTAAGTTTAAGTATCAGGATATTGAGAAGTCAATCAAAAATTACATTGCAAGTGTTCAGTGTGGCAATGATGAAAATGATAAAGAAAAATTAAAACAGATTATTGATGACAACACATTTTGGAAGACAGAAGATATTAATAATTTTATTTTAGAACTTATTAATAAAGACAAAGATTTGTTAAAAACTTTAGAAAAAAATAAAAAAGAAGTTAATAAGAATCTTGAAAAAATTAATGAGACAATTGGTAAAACAGAAAATGTTTTGGCAGGTATGAAAAACATTGAAAATAATGAAAATGAACTTGCTAAAGTATTAGAAGTTATGCCGAAGCTCTTAGAAGATTATAATTTGCAAAAAGAGACGGAAAGTGAACGCGAAAAGCTTGCAACTGAAATCGAGATAGAAAAACAAAAACTTGAAAGCTACAATGAACTTACTAAAGAACTTGAAAGTTTACATAACAGACAGGTAAATTTGATAAAATTAACAAATAAAGAAACTAAAATTAAAGACGATGTAGAAAATAATGAAAATAGTATTTTGATTTCTGAAAAAAGGCTTGAAGAAATAAAAGGCTGCGAAGTTGAATTTGAAAAATGCCAGAGCAGCATTAAGAGTGTTGAGGATAAGATAAATCTTTATTCTAATTTGAAAAAATTGTTTAAAAAATATGTTGAAGTCAAAGATGAGCATAAGTCTTTAAAGGAAAAATATGTGGAAAGCGTTAATGAGTATAATAACGCATCACAAAATTATGAAAGTCTTATGGCTAAGTACATGGATGCGCAGGCTGGTATGCTTGGACAAAATCTGAAAGAGGGAGAACCTTGTCCTGTTTGTGGTTCGACAAGTCATCCTCATATAACTGAGGTTAAAGATGAAATTCCGTCTGAGAAAGATTTGAAAAATGCTAAAAATCTTAGACAGAAAAAGGAAGAGAAAAGAAGTGAAATTTCAGGTAATTTGAGGGCGAAAATTACAGAAATCGATTCGTTGAAAGAAAGAATAGATGATGTAGTAAATGAAAATCCAAATGAATTTGCTGAAAGCATAGATGAGAATAGCTTTAATATTTTAGAAGAAAATACAAAGAAGTTAAACGATGATATAAAGAACTTAAATGTTAAAGCTAAAGAATTGTCAGATTTTAAAGAAGAGAAGAAAACAATTGAAGAAAATTTGCCTAAACTAAAGAACGAACTTGAAAGTAAAAAAACAGAAATTGTGGAAATTTCAAATAAAATAATTGAAGAAAATACTAATATTGCAAATGCAAATATCAGAATAGAAGAACTTCAGTCTAAACTTAAATACTCAAGTCTGAAAGAAGCAGAGGAATATATCAGCAGTTTGCAGGATAAAAGAAACAGGCTTATTAAGTTATTTGAAAAGGCAAGAGATAACTATGAAGAAGCAAAGGAAAGAAAATCCGGGCTTGAAAATGCGATAGCGGCTTTGAAAAATCAATTTAAAAATTCAAAGGTTGAAGATTTGGATGAATTAAAGGAAGAAAAGAAGCAGCTTCAAAGTATGGAAAAGGAACTTGGAAAGAGTGAAAAAGAAGTTCATTCACGACTGGATATGAATAAATTTGCAAATGAAAGAATTGAGAAGTGTATGGATGAAGCCGTGGAAGTAGAAGATAAGCTGCAGGTTGTTGGCAGTCTGGCGGATACATGCAATGGAACTCTTTCTTCGAAGTCAAGAATTACTTTAGAAACCTATGTCCAAATGGAAATGTTTGATAGAATTATAGTCAAGGCAAACAGCCATTTCAGGGATATGACTTCAGGTCAGTATGAGTTGAAGAGAAAGCGTGAAGCTGACAATAAGGTAAGCAAGAGCGGATTAGAGTTAAATGTTATCGATTATTATAGTGGAAGTGAAAGGGATATAAAAACTCTTTCAGGTGGAGAATCATTTAAAGCTTCTTTGTCGATGGCATTAGGTTTGTCTGACGAAATCCAGGCTAAGTCCGGAGGAATAAAGATTGATACATTATTTGTAGATGAGGGATTTGGATCATTGGATGGAGAATCGCTTGAAAGTGCAATGAGGGCATTAAGTTCGATTACAGATGTAGGAAGACTTGTAGGGATTATATCGCATGTATCAGAACTTAAGACCAGAATTGACAGGCAGATTGTGGTTACGAAAGACAAAGAGAAAGGAAGCAAACTTGAAATAATAAATTAAATGTAAATTGTGTTGATAGGGAATTCAGATTGACTATTAAAATTAGTGACAAATTTAAAACGAAAGGTGTGTAATAATACACAAAGGTAAAAATAGTGAAAAATATATTTGACAGTGAAGGAAAATTAATGACATTTTTAGATGGATTTGCAGATGTAATGGTTTTGGCAATATTGTGGGTAATTTGTTCTTTGCCAATAATTACAGTTGGCGCATCTACAACAGCATTTTACTCAGTAATGATGAAATTAGTTGTTGGTGAGGAGTCATATGTGGTAAGAAGTTTCTTTAAGGCTTTTAAGGAGAATTTTAAAATATCAACAATTGTATGGCTTATAATGGGAACAATCGGAGGATTAGTTTGTACAAGTCTTTATATTGTATTTAACTCATCTAAGGTAGGAAGCAAATTGTTTTATGCATTACCATTTTATTTGTTAGTACTCATTATTTATACAATGACGATTAATTTTGTATTCCCATATATCGCAAAATTTTATGATACTGTTAAGAGGACTTTAATGATTTCATTAATATTTTCAACAAGACATTTTCTTCAGTCAATTTTACTTATTATAATTGATGTAGCAATATTCATATTTGCTTTTAAGATTCCGGCGTTATTTATTTTATTCCCATTAATATCAGGATTTTGCCATGCAAAAGTATATCAAAAGATATTTGCTAAAATAATTGATGCAAGAGATGAAGAGAATAGTGAAAGTAATATGGTACAGGAATTAGATTAAAAGTGTATGTTTATATAGAGTAATGTGGTAAAATAAATACGGGTGAGAGTAAATTGAAACTATTAATTTACAAAGGGAGAATTTGAATGGGGAAATACATGATTATTCCATATATCTTATTGGGGGTAATGGATGTAAGGTATCTTAAATTAAGTTTAATACATAAAAATAGGACAGGAAAAAGCATTGCATTATTTATGGAGAGTAATCTTGTTGCAGTAATACTCGGAATTATAATGCAGGGTATTGGTTCGAATTTTATAGATAGCATTCTTATATGGCCATTTTATGCATGCTTTACATGGATGATATTGGCATTAATAGAATATGCATTTGAATATACAGGGTTAGGTAAAGCATTTGAATGCTTCAAATATATTAAAAGAGCTGTGTTTGTATTTACAATTGTGGATACTATAAATATGTTTATACATTCAATTATTAGAATTGAGAATGTAAGGATGAATAAAAGTGGTGTGGCTGCATGGCTTTATAATTTGGGATATGATGCACACATATTTATTACATATGTATTTGTCGCAGTTTTTATATTGTGCTTCATATACCGTATATTAAATTCGCCACGTATTTATAAGGTGAAATATATGCAGATATTAACATGCATGATAATTGTGTCCTGCATTAATATTGTAATGTTTCAGCTTAGATTGTGGGAGAATGTATCATTATTGTTTTATGGTATATTAGGTGCATTTGTTTATGAAATAACATTTCAATATAGTCATAAAGTTGTTAAGAACAGGGCACTGCAGAAAATTGCTGAGGAATCAGAACTGCCGATGGTAGTATTCGGCACAGATGATAGCATAATTGCCTATAATAAAGAAGCGGAAAGATTATTTGATAAATGCACACAAAAGTGTTCGCTTGAGGAATTTTGTAAAGCATATAATTTATATACACCTGCCGCGTTAGAGAAAACTTATCACAAAAAAATAAGTATTATGCATGAAGATAAGAAACTTTATTTTCAGTGTAAATATGGCGAATTATGTGAAAATGATAATATAGCATATGCAAAATACTTTGTATTTGAAGATATAACGGAAATAACAATCGTTAATTCTGTTATGAGATATTTGGAAACTCATGATGAACTTACAGGACTGTACAATATGAAGAGGTTCTATGAAAAAGTAAATGAGATAACAAATAAATACCCGGATGATAAATTTGCAATTATGATATTTAACATATCAAGATTTAAAATCGTAAACGATATGTTTGGAAGAAAAATGGGTGATGCCATTCTTAAGCAGATTTCAGAAAACTGTTTAGCGCAGTGCTCTGATAAAAGGGTATATGCGAGAGTGGAAAGTGATAATTTTATTACATTATGTCCTAAGAGTGATTTGGTAATAAAAGACCTTGAGAAGAAAAGAAATATAAAGGTTACTTATAACAACATCACATGTACTGTTCATATCAGATATGGAATTTATGAAGTAGATTATGATTCTAAAGTTGATGTTGGAACTATGTGTGATAGGGCAAGAATGGCGCTTGACTCTATAAAGAATAATGGAAATTGTGTTGCAGCAGTTTATAATGATAATCTTAGAAATAAAATTTTAAAAGAGCATATGTATAAAGAAGAACTTACAAGTGCCATAGAAAATGAAGATTTTAAAGTTTATCTTCAACCCCAGGTCAGATGCGAAGATGGATTGGTAAAAGGAGCAGAGGCTCTTGTGAGATGGGAACACAGAAAATTAGGATTAATTCCACCTGGAGATTTTATAGAGTTCTTTGAACAAAATGGCTTGATTACAGAACTTGATATGTATGTGTGGGAGAAAGTATGCCAGATTCTTAAACAGTGGAAAGAGGAAGGCAGAGATGACTATATTGCAGTAAATATTTCAATGAAGGATTTTTACATTATAGATTTATATAAAGTGTTTACAAATCTTATCGAAAAGTACGGAATTGATAAAAATAAGCTTAGACTTGAAATTACTGAAAGTGCATTTACTCTTGATTTAGAGAAAAATGTAAATGTAATAAAAAAACTTCAAATGTTTGGATTTATTGTAGAAATGGATGATTTTGGAAGTGGATATTCATCTCTTAATGCCTTAAAAGATATTCCGGTTAACATTATAAAGATGGATATGAGGTTTGTATCACAAACACAGGATCCTGCAAGAGCAGATACAATTATCAGAATGATTCTTGCCATGGCAAAAGAACTTAACATGGAAGTTGTTGCAGAGGGTGTTGAAACAGTTGAACAGGCTGAAAAGTTAAAGCAGTATGGTTGTTCGTATATTCAGGGATATTTATATGCAAAGCCTATGCCGGCAGAAGAATATCTTGAATTTGTAAAAAATATGAAGTAGGGAAATTTTAAAAGATAAAAGAAAATTATATATGGTAAACATTAAAATTTTAAATAAGTAAAAGAGTAGGGAAATCTCTAAGAATGTAAGAAAATTTGAAAGAAGAACAAGCAATTAAATAGTGAGGAATATTATACTTGATGAAAGGGCATTTGGCGCCGTCGGTTCAAATATTCGGCGCATAGTCCGGCTGAAACTGTAGGTTTCAAAGCCGGTCTGTGTGCTGAATGTTTAGAACTGCTACGAGCGACAAGCAGCGCGAGCGTCCTTTCAGGAAGTCTAATATTCCTCGCGTCCATAATTGTTGTAAAATTACAAGAATAAGGAGATTCAGATGAAGATTAGTGAATTTGGAAAAACAAAAAATGGGGAACAGACACATTTATTTACTCTTGAAAATAGCAATGGAATGAAAGTTAAAGTATGCGATTATGGTGCAACTCTAGTTTCATTAATTGTGCCGGATAAAGATGGAAAAGACACGGATATAGTTTTAGGCTATGATAATGTTGACCCGTATCAGGGCGCATCAGCTTTTTTTGGAGCAAATGTAGGTAGAAATGCCAATAGAATCAAAGGTGCAAGGTGCATAATTGATGGAGTTGAATACAATTTGGAAAGCAATGATGGTGACAATGGTAATAATCTTCATAGTGGTTCAAATTGTACAGCACTAAAAATGTGGAAAGCAATTTATGATGAGAATGTAAATGATAAGATTTCATTTGAAATATTAAGTAAAGATATGGAGCAGGGATTTCCGGGAAATTTAAAAGTGAATCTTACATACATACTTACAGAGGACAATGAATTGATTTTAAATTATAAAGGAACAACGGATAAAACTACAATTGCTAATTTCACAAATCACTCATACTACAATTTAAATGGCCATGATTCAGGTGAAGTATATGAGCAGAAATTAATGATAAATGGTGATTATTTTACTCCATTTGCCACAAACAATTCTATTCCTTCAGGTGAGATTAGAAGCGTAAAAGGTACACCAATGGATTTTACGGAAATGAAATCAATTGGGAGAGATATTGATGTTGAAGATGAACAGTTAAAATTTGGAACGGGATATGACCATAATTTTATGATAAATGGAAATGCTCATGAATTAAGACTGGCGGCAAAAGCCATCGGAGATAAGTCAGGAATTAAGATGGAACTTTATACAGATACACCGGGATTACAACTTTATACAGCTAATTTTGTATCAGATGAATCAGGAAAAAATGGAGCAGTGTATAACAGACGACATGCATTTTGTCTTGAACCGCAGTATGTACCGGATAATATCAATAATGATAAATTTGAGTCGGCAATTTTAAAACCTGATGAAGAATATAATATGAATATAAAGTTAAAGTTTTTATAAAAAGGGTGAGGCGTCTGCAGTAAAACTGCAGGCGCCTCGTATATTAAAAGAAAATTTGAAAGCTTTATAATGTATCGATAAATCTTGTGAAAGCTTCAAGACCTTCAGGTGTACACTTGTAAACACCAGCGTCTTCGAGAACTTTTACAAATACTTTTCCAATTTCTGATTCAAGAATGTTCATAACATTTTCAGATGTAATGTCATTATATTTTGGAAGAAATTCATCAACCCAGTCAGCATGCTTAGAAATAGATTCATTGCTTCGTATATCTTTTTTATTTACGATATAATCAGCTAATGTTTGTATTTCACCTTTAAGTCTTGAAGGTAAAACTGCAAGACCCATTACTTCAATAAGACCGATATTTTCTTTCTTAATATGATGAAGCTTTTCATGAGGATGATAAACACCAAGAGGATGTTCCTTTGTAGTAATATTATTTCGTAAAGCCAAATCAAGCTCATACATGCCATCCCTAAAACGGGCAATTGGTGTAATTGTGTTGTGTGGTTCACCATCTGTATTTGCATATATAAATGCATCCTCATCAGTATAGTTTCTCCATTTATTTAAAATATGAGAACCTAATTCTACTAATCGGTTGCTGTCTTTTGATTTCAATCTGATTACTGAAAGTGGCCAATGAAGAATTGAACAATCTACATCTTCATAATCTTTAACTTTAAAAGTCTTGATTGAATCAGCTTTTGCCATTGCGAATGTATAATGTCCGCCCTGAAAATGATCATGAGTTAAAATTGAACCACCTACAATTGGAAGGTCGGCATTTGAACCTAAGAAGTAGTGAGGCATTAATTTGATAAAATCGAATAACTTGATAAATGTTGCCTTTTCTATCTTCATAGGTGTGTGTGTGCCTGAAAATACAATACAATGTTCATTGTAGTAAACATAAGGAGAGTATTGAAATCCCCAGTCACAATCATTTATCTTTATAGGGATTATACGGTGGTTTTCTCTTGCAGGGTGGTTAATGCGACCTGCATAACCTTCGTTTTCCATACAAAGCTGGCATTTAGGATATGATACACTTGTGCTGTTTTTGGCAGCAGCAATAGCTTTAGGGTCTTTTTCAGGCTTTGAAAGATTGATAGTTATATCAATATCTCCGTACTCAGAAGGTACAACCCATTTCATATCTTTTTTTATTCTGTCGCGACGGATATAATTGCTGTTTTGAGAAAAATCATAGTAAAATTTAGTGGCATCTTCAGGAGATTTAGCATATTCCTTCCAGAAATTTTCTTGAACCTGTGAAGGACGTGGCATAATGCAGTTCATTAATTTTGTGTCAAATAAATCTCTGTAAGTTACGCTGTCTTCAATTATTCCTAATTTTACGGCTTCATCACAAAGAGCAACGAGAATATCGCCAAGGTTTTCTTCTTTGTCATCAACAGCCAAATCTGTATAATCATCTTTTCCAAATACTTCGAGGAGCAAATTAGTAGAATAAATTCTTTCACATTCAGGTATTAAGCCTGTGTTAATTCCATAATTAACTAATTTTTTTATATATAAATCTAACATATAACAACCTTTCTAAACTTTATATTTATGAATAAATATAAGTTTTAAGATATAATGCTAAGAACAGTTAAATCGCCTGTTAACATATAGTAGGAATTTTAATCTTCATATCCGTTTGGATGAGATTTATGCCATTTCCATGCAGTCTCAATAATTTTTTCAACATCAGGATATTCAGGCTTCCATCCTAAAACAGTCTTAGCTTTTTCACTTGAAGCAATAAGCTTTGAAGGATCACCGGCACGGCGAGCTTCGTATTTAGCAGGAATGTCTAAACCTGTAACTTTTCTTGCACTTTCAATTATTTCGTTTACCGTAAATCCAATTCCATTTCCAAGATTAAATACATCACTGTCATTTCCTTCAGCCAAATATTTAAGAGCAAGGATATGTGCCTGTGCCAAATCAGTAACATGAATATAATCACGTACACATGTGCCGTCTTTTGTATCGTAATCATTTCCAAATATAGAAATATAAGGACGTTTTCCAAGTGGAACCTGAAGTACAAGTGGAATCAAATGAGTTTCAGGATTATGGGCTTCTCCAATTTTTCCACTGATATGAGCACCGCATGCATTAAAATACCTTAATGCTACATAACGTAAATTGTGGGCTTTACTTGTCCATTTCATCATTTTTTCCATAGAAAGCTTTGTTTCACCATATGTATTTGTAGGTTCAGTTCTGTCACTTTCTAAAATTGGAATTCTTTCAGGTTCTCCATATGTTGCAGCAGTAGAAGAAAATACAATTTTATCAATTCCATGTTCAACCATGCTTTCTAAAAGAACCATTGTTCCGTATAAATTGTTATCATAGTATTTGAGAGGAACTTTCATACTTTCTCCAACCTGAGAGTTGGCAGCAAAATGAATAACTCCGTCAATTTTTTCTTTTGTAAATAAATCATCTAAGAAATCTTTGTCTCTTATATCGCCTTCATAGAATCTTGCTTTGGGATGAACAGCTGCTTTAAATCCTGTTTGTAAATTATCAACTACGACAACATCTTCACCTCTGTCAATAAGTTCATAAACCGTGTGAGAACCGATATATCCGGCTCCGCCTAATACTAAAATACTCATTGTACCTTCATACCTCCATATTTACGTATTTTTAAAATGTGACATGAGTCTGTGCCAAATATAGATTCAATAAATTTCTTATATTCAGGCACGGCCTCGTTTTTTACAAATGCCTGAATGGTTCCGGCAAATCCACCACCATGAACACGACATACGCCATTATCACCGAGAATATATTCGCTGGCAGCAAGGGCGATGCTTACAGGCTGATTTAAAGGTTCCTTATTTGCATAAATATTCTGCAAAAATTTATATGATGAATTTCCGGATTCCTTAACTGTATCAAGGAATTTGTGGAAATTATTTCCTATTAAAGCATTAACTTCAACTGATACACGTTTATTTTCAGTAAAGAAATGATATGCTCGAAGAACTCCTCTTGAAGAAGCTCCTGCCAATGCCTTAGGTATGTTACTGAAAAATTCATCAGGGTTTACGTCTCCAAGAACTTCTTTGCCAAATACTTTGGCAACTTCTTTCATTTCAGCAGGAATCAAAGCATAATCGTCAGTTAAATCTGCATGGCTACCCTTTGTATCAACAATACATAAACTATATCCTTCGTTTGTAATATCAAAATCAATTTTGTTTACAACAGGATGAGCAGGATCAATAAAATCAATGTTAACAAATCCACCAACGGAGCATGCCATCTGATCCATTAATCCACAAGGTTTTCCAAAATAAACGTTTTCTGCATACTGACTTATAATGGCAATTTCTACTGAAGAAATTTTCATATCATTATACAATCCTGAAAGAATTGTTCCGATAACAGCTTCAAATGCAGCAGATGAAGAAAGACCTGCACCAACTAATACGTCACTTGTAATGTATGCTTTAAATCCACCGACTTTGTATCCACGGTTTTTAAATTCATTAACAACACCTTTAATAAGCGCAACTGTTGTGCCTTTTTCTTCTTCAATAAGTTCTGTATTTGCAGTATCAATTGTAATAAGGTCATATCCTTCAGATACTAAAGAAATAATTCCGTCATCAGTTTTTTGTGTGATAGAAATAGCATCTAAGTTAATAGATGCAGCAAGAACCTGTCCGTGCTGGTGGTCAGTATGGTTACCGCCTACTTCAGTTCTTCCTGGAGCACTATAGATTTCAACCTCTCCTTCACCGAAAAGACTTTCAAATTTATCTAAAGCCTTAATGTATCTGTTGTTCTGGTATCCAATTAAAGATGAATCCTCGTAAATATCCATTAAAAGTGAGTCAAATTCATTTTTGCCAAATAATGATTTTAATTCGTTAATATTCATTTAAATCCTCCGTTAAAAAATAATCCGATTTGTAGTATTCAGAAATAAACAATATTTATAAGTAATCAGAATGAGTGGCTCTAATTAAAGCAAATTAATCTATAATCTAATTGCTGATATTAATTGTAAATTTGTTAGAATACTTTTGCTAATTTAAATATAAACTTTTGTTTACTAAAACACAATATAATTTAGTAAACTTATTTGATTTCCGTGTTTACCACTAAATAAATAACAGTAAAATAGTAGAAAATCACAATAAATCATATCTTTAATTAAAAAAAGATGTTATACTTGAAGCGGCGTCATTAAGAAATGGCGGAGTTACTAAGGAAAAAGTGACTAGGGACATAAATAAGATAAAGGTGGTATAGAGTATGGCTACAATCAAAGATGTGGCAAAATTGGCTCAGGTAAGCCCCTCAACAGTATCAAGAATTTTGAATGAGGATCCTACTTTGAGTACATCGCTTGAAACTAAGAAAAAAGTTATTAATGCAGCAAAGGAACTTAAGTACAACAAGAGTAAGAAAATGTCTAAAGCTATTTTTACATTGGGAATTATTCAATGGTTTTCTGAACAACAGGAAGCAAAGGATAATTATTATCTTAAGGTAAGAAGAGGAATAGAGGATTTTTGTGTTAAGAACTGCATTAATGTTGTGAGAACTTTCAAGTCAAATCCCAATTATTTAGAACAAATTGAAGATGCTGACGGAATTGTTTGTATTGGTAAATTTAGCGATGAAGAAGTCGAAAAATTTATGAGCATTACAAAGAATATAGTCTTTTTGGATATGTCATTCCATGATTATAAGGCAACTACATTTTCACTTGATTTTGAAATGGCAGTTAATGAGGCACTTACATATCTTATAGAATTAGGCCATAAAGAAATTGCGTTTTTAGGTGGTAGAGAATTTCTGGGCGAAGAGAATGATAATGTAGTATATGAAGATTATAGAAAAAAAGCATTTATTAAATTCTGTGAGAAAAATGAGATAGATTACGATAAATATCTTATAGAAGGAAGATATTCCATGGAATCAGGATATCAAATGATGAATGAAATTCTAGAAAAAAAACAGTTGCCTACAGCAGTGTTTGCTGCAAGTGACCAGATTGCATTTGGTGCAATGAAGGCAATTAGAGAGCATGATCTTAATATTCCAGAAGATATTTCATTGATTGGATTTGATGATTTGGAAATGACAAGATATACGGCACCTGCACTTACGACACTTCATGCACCTGCATATGAAATGGGTCAGTATGGTGTAAATTCCTTATTTGCAGCATCAAATTTAGCAATCAAGACAACAATTAAAGTAAAATTACCATGTCATTTGGTTGTAAGAGATTCCTGCATGGCGATAAATGAATAAAGGAGAATTGGCATGAGTCAACCGAAAGTAAACATTTTGCTGGCAACGTATAACGGCGAAAAATTTTTGAAAACTCAATTGGACAGTCTTATTGAACAGACTTATGAAAATATTGATATATATGTAAGAGATGACTGCTCTACAGATAATACAGTTGAATTTATTAAAAATTATATCGAAAGCAATAAATCAGGTAAGAGGATAATTCTTTTAGAAAATAATGGAGTTAATTTACGACCTCCGAAATCATTTTACCAGATAGCAAGAGAATGTGAACCGGCAGAATATTATGCATTTTGCGATCAGGATGACGTATGGTACCCTGATAAAATTAAATGGGCGGTTGAAGAACTTGAGAAGAAAAAAGATACAAATAAACCTTTGGTTTATTTTTCAGCATATGATTATTACATGAGTGATGGAAGCTTTATCCGTCACTCGCCGGAGCAAAAAGAAAACATTGGTTTAACAGATGTTTTATACTGTACTCCTGCATCAGGATTTTTGCTTGTATTTAATCATGAAGCATGTAAACAATTTATTTTAGATGTAGACCCCGGAATAGAAATGCATGACAGATGGCTCATCAGATGTTGTGTATGTTTTGGTGATACGATTTATGATAAGCGTTTTACGGCTTCGCATATAAGACATACGGAAGCTGTTACAGCTGAGGATTCTAATACAATAGGTCTGTTAAAAGGATTCTTCCAAAAGGAAGTGTTTGGCCCTGCAAGCGTTGAAGCAAAACAGAACCTTATCTATTTTGCAAAAGTGTTTGAGGATAGATTGTCAAATGAACAAAAGAAGAAAATGGCATTATTTATAAAGAAAAATGGTCTTATAACACAGATTAGAAAAATATTTTATCCACATGCACTGCGTTCAAGAGTGCCGGGAGATATTGCCTTAAGAATTTTATTCGTTTTGGGACGAGCTTAAAATGATTTAGAACGGGCTTAGAATGATACAGGTATATTAAGTCCGTTTGTGAAAATTTGATTGTTGACTTATATAAATCAATATTAAGTTTATATTGATAAGTTAAGCAAAATTAAGGCATATATTTTAATAAAGTTGTTATTTTTCCCATATTAGTGTATGATTAATCAGTTGTCGATTGAATAGGAATGCCCAAGAAACTTTGACAGGATAACTAACAGATGAATGTCTGTGAAATGAAAGGAAGAATTGGAAATGAATTTAAAGAATGGTATTGATCTCTTTAAACAGTATGGTTTACACGATTTCACTCTTAGATTTATGGAGTGGTTTGATACGAAGAAAAGAGACAGATATTATCAAAATAATATAGAAAAATTTTTACCTGGAGAAGATGAGTTAAACGAACAAAGAAAAGTGAAGTTTGAATATGCACCGTTAGTAAGTATTGTAGTGCCTGCATATGAGACTGCACCTGTTTTTCTCAGACAGCTTGTTGACAGTGTATTAGAACAGACATATTCAAATCTTGAATTATGTATCGCAGACGGAAGTAACACAACAATTGTTAAAGATACATTAAATGAATATAAAGATGAGAGAATCAGCTATATAAAATTAAGTAAGAATGATGGAATTTCAAATAATACAAATGAAGGATTTGATAATGCTAAGGGAGAATATATAGCATTGTTAGACCATGATGATTTGCTTACACCAAATGCATTATATGAAATGGTTAAGGAACTTAATGCACATGATAAAATTCCTGATATGGTTTATTCAGATGAAGATAAAATCGTAGCAGATACAGGAAAGCTAATTAATCCGGCATTTAAACCGGATTTAAACGAAGAATTTTTAAGACATACAAATTATATCTGCCACTTTTTAATGTTTTCAAGAGAATTGTTAGATAAAGTCGGTGGATTAAATCAGGAATTTGATGGGGCTCAGGATTTTGAATTCGTATTAAGATGTAACGGTGCAGGAGCTGACATAAAGCATGTACCAAAAATTTTATATCATTGGAGAATTCATCCTGATTCAACAGCAGCAAATCCAAACAGTAAATTATATGCTTTTGAAAATGGAAATAAAGCAATTAAAAAATATTTGACAGAAATCGGAGAAGACGGAACTCCGGCGCTTACTAAAGATTTAGGATTTTATAAAATTGATTATGATTTAAAAGGTGATTATAGCGTAACTGTTTTAGCTAATGATGAAAAACAGATTAATGAAATGAAGAAAAAACAGAGAGAAATGTCAAATCTTCATATTGAATATAAAGTTGTAAAAGGTCAGCTTTCAAAAGAAATGGAAGCAGTTAAGACTGAATACGTTGTGGTTGCAGATAATGATGCTATTCCTATGACAGACAATTGGGTAGAAGAATTACTTAAATACTGTCAGTGGAAACATGTTGGAATAACAGGTGTAAAATGCCTTAATAAAAATAAGAAAATTGAAAGCTGTGGACTTAATTATGACAGTAATGCAACTGTATCAAGTCTGTTTTATCATTTGCCTTCAATTTTTAGAGGATATTGTCATAGAGCAGACGGACCTCAGAATGTTATGGGTGTGTCTTTAAAATTGGTAATGTTTAGAACTAACGTAATTAAAGAAGTTGGTGGAATAAATGAAAAATTTAGTTTCCCATATAGAGATTTAGATGTTTGCTTTAAAATAGATGAAGCAGGTTATGATGTTATTTTAAATACTGATGTTCATGTAAAATTAGCAGACAATCTTAACTATAATGATGAAAAATCTCAGAAAGAGTTCAAAAAGGTCTGGGAAGATAAATTAAAGAAAGAAAACAAATATTACAATGCTAATTTAGTACAAAGTAATGGAAAGTTTATGTTTAAGTAGATTATAAAGTGGAAACAAAATGAGCAAAGTTCATTTTGATAAAAGTTTCTGATGAATGGCCACTGACCAAATAGATGGTGCAATACAGATTATAGGAGGAAAATATGAGTAAGCATAAGTTGCTTGTTGCAATATTTGCAGTGGGAATGACAGCTGCTGTTTTTGCAGGATGCTCAAATGAAAAAAACACTTCTAACGGAACTATTACAAGTGGAATAACGCTTTTTGGTAACAAGTATACAGGGAGTTATACAGGAGAACTTAATAATGGAAATCCTGAAGGAAAGGGCGTAATTGAAGTAGACGGTGATATAGTTTCTAAGGTTGAAGGAACGTGGAAAGATGGAAGCCTTGATGGAAAATGTACGATTACATATAGTGATGGTAGCATAGAAGAAGGCGACATGGTTGAGAATCGATTTGACGGAGAAATTACAAAAACATTTGCTGATGGAACATATAATGTTATGAATTATAATTCAGGGATTCCAAATGGTGCCATTAAGTATTATGACAGTAAGGGAACGTTAACTGATTATGATTGGAATTATGAACAGGTTCCAATTAAAAAACTAATTTCGCAGGTAAAGGACGTAAAATACTCACAGTTAATATATTATCCTGATAATTATGTTGGAAAAATGATAAAAGCTACAGGTACGGTGGAGTCTGTTTATGAAGCTAAAATAAATGCATATATAACAATTAAGGATTCTGATGGAAAAATTTATGTTTGCAAATGCAAAAACATGAAAGTATTTAATGGCAGACAGTCTATTTCACAGACATATAAAGTCGGAGATGAAGTTCAGGTTTATGGATATTTATTAAAAACTGATATGTATACACATTTTAATGACGATAAGAGTACAAAGTATAATCAGTACACAGGTACATTGCCATATGTAGAAGTTGTTTACAGTTACGACGTAAATGCAGGAGAATTTAATCCGTTAAATCCTTCATATACATATGAAGATGTTGCAAAGAATCCATATGGCTATGCCGGAATGAAAGCAAAAGTCAATGGAAAAGTTAATTATATAGAACTTAACAATAAGAAAAATACGGCTACTATAAAGTTAGAAGTTGGGGACAAACAGTTTTATTATGTTAATTTTAAATATAACAAAAAGACAAAAGTGCTTCCAGCTATAAATGATGAAATTACAATTGAAGGTAAATATTACGGCATTTACAAAGAAGAATATATTAAAAACGTAGATGATATTGGACTGGTAGATGACGATGATATTGAGTATAGATATGAGGTATATCCTTATATTAATGCTAAAAATGTTATAGAGAATAAATAATAATGGGTAAAAGTATGCTTAATAAATATAATAAAAATCTTAGTATTATAATTTTAGGGATTGCATTGGTTGTCTACATTTTATTTATGGCTGTTACCGGAAGGGTTTTTGATGTAGGCAAATCTACAATAGCGGCAAATACAAACGAAGATACAGAGTATACGGTTGGACGTATTTCTAATGACAGGGAATATTCCATAGTTGTAGACAAGAAGGTTAGCAACCTTAAAAGCATTTCTCTTAAGATAAAAGATTTAAGAGAAAAATATACGCAGGAAAAAAGAAACAATGGAATTATTTCCATAAAGTTTTATGATAATGAATCAGGAAAAGTTCTAGGCGAAAAAGAGTTAGAAGTTCAGGATATTATGTTAACATCATATTATGCTGAAGAATCTTCAGACAGCTCAGTTGTATATTCAAACATAGAATGTCACGATTTAAAAATTAGTGCTGATTCGTTAAAAATTGTTGTGAAAGGCAAAAATATTCCACAGGACAGTGAACTTGTTATTTATGGTAACAGACAGGATAAAATTGAAAATTTAGCATCATATGATGATGATATGCAGATAAGTGGAAATATTTTATGTATTGTAGTTGAAGGAAGAAAGAAAATTTCTACAGATTTTTTGTGGGGATTAGTATTGATTGCCTTTATAGGAATTACAGTTAATTTTCTTAAAATGAAAGCAAATGCCAATGGAGGGTCTAATGGTAAAAAGAATAACAAATAAAATACCGAAGCCTTTAGCGTATGCAATTGTATTATTTCTAATTGTTGTGTTAACGTTTGTAATCGAATTTTTTGGCTTTAATTTTAAGAGTATAAGATATGGACTTAAAGATACAACTTTTACTAATTTTACAGTTAAAAATAACTCAATTGAAGTTAAGTTAAAAAAGACTACTTACATAGGAAAGGTACAGATATATGGATTATCAGAAGAAAATAAAATAATCCATTACAGTTTTGAAGTTACTACTGTATCGTCTTATGGAAAAGAAAATAAAAAAGGATATAATGACATATTGTATCCTGAATTAAAAACAGGGGTGACTTCTGTAGGGGAATACGGAAACAAGATTAAAATTGATGTTCCTAAAGAATACGTGGACTGTATAAAAGCAGTTAAGATTAAAAATTCATTTACACCTAACAAATATAGAATGTGCTTTATATTTTCAGTACTTGTGATGCTTGCAATGATTATTTTATGTAAGGATATTCTTAGAAAAAGAATAGAGCTGTTCTTCGTTGTATCAGGTTTTTTAATCGGAGTATCATTAATTTATTCTACAGGCGCAACACCGTTTACATGGGATGAAGAAACACATTTTAAGGCCGTATATGAAAATGCCTACGGAGATTTAGTAGATAACACGAGTGCAGTTGTTAAGTATGAGGAAAAAGTAGGAATTCCTGCATATAACACTTTGGAGGAAAAAAATCTCGTAGACCAATACATGAATGCTAATGATAAAAAAGTAATTTCAAGAACAAATAAGGCGGTTGCAACAAATTATACTGCAGTAGCATATATACCTCAGATTCTTGGAGCAAAAATTGCAAGAGCACTACATTTAAGCTTTTCTAATATGCTGATGCTTATTAAATTTATGAATTTAATTGTATATCTTGTTGTTATGGCGATTGCAATAAAGATGACAAAAGTATGTAAATATGCACTTGTTTGTATAGCATTAATGCCTACAAGTATTTTACAGGCAAGTTCTATAACATATGATGGCTTTGTTTTATGCTTTGTTTCACTTGGAGTTGTATTGCTGATAAATGAAATTATTAGTGATGAAGAAAAGATAAATACAAAGTTATTAGTAGCCGGAATGGTTGCAATTACAGTGGGAAGTTTATCTAAGATGGTTTATGCACCATTAGTTATGCTTGCACTATTTATTCCTAATAGAAAATTCTCAAGTAAAAAGAGTGTAATCTGGTTTAAACTTGGAATATTGGCTGTATGTGGATGGATGCTTACAACATTTGTGTTGCCAACAATAGCAAGTATGATTTCACCGGATGTTACGGCAACTGTGGATATCAGAGGTGGAGATACAAACTCAGGAAGTCAGATTGGAAACATTATTGGACAGCCATTTAATTATGCAAAAGAATTGTTATCAAGTATATTTAGTTTTGAAAACTTTGGTATTTCAGCTGAGACAAGAGACCCATATACAATTGGTAATTTAATGCTTATGAATTATGGCGGAACAGTTGTAGGACCGGATAAATTTGCTTATGTAATAATGGCACTTATTATGCTTTTGATTTGCAAAAATAAAGAAGAAAAGTCTCTTAATGTAAAAACAAAATTAGGTGTTTGGGGACTTATCTTTATTATTGTTGTATTGATTTGGACAGCGATGTATCTTGCATTTACACCTGTAGGACAGACGGCTATAGTAGGGGTACAGGCCAGATATTATCTTCCGATATTGTGGCTGGCTATAGTGGCTGCATATAATGGAAAATTAAGCATTAATATGACAAAAACAGGCTACGCCCGATTGCTTACGGGAATTATGACATTTATAACTGCATATGGACTTTTGACGGTATTAATCGTTCAAAAGCTGGCATAGAAGGAAAGGCTTTTACAAAATCTGATTTTGTAAAGCCTTTTTGAGAGGTTTGGGAAATGGATAAAAAAGTATCAATTGTAATACCTGCATATAACAGTGAAAAATATATAAAGGATTGTATTTTGTCACTACAAAGGCAGACATATAAAAATATAGAAATTATAGTTGTTAATGATGGTTCGAAGGATTCAACATTAGAAATATTAAATGAACTTGCAAAAGAATATAATAATTTAATTGTTCTTACACAGGAAAATCATGGGATAGCTTATACAAGAAACAGAGGAATTGAATTTGCCACAGGTGAATATCTGATGTTTATGGATAATGATGATTCCATGAAAGAAGACTGTATAGAAATGCTGTTAAGCAGAATTTTGGAAACTGATGCTGATATGGTAATTGGTGGATACAGACGAATTACTCCTGAAGGAAAAGTTTTAGAGGAAATGATACTCACAAAAGATGAATGGGCAAAGTTTAGAATGATAAGTCCTTGGGGACGTATTATGAAAACGCAATTTGTCAGAGAACATAATCTTAAATTTGGCGATTATAAAATGGGAGAGGATTCATATTTTAATGTTACAGCTTACGGCGAAAGTGACAAAATCATAACAACAGATTATGTGGGTTATAATTGGATTTACAGAGATGAGTCGGTTTCAAATACAACTCAGAAAAAAGTGACAAATTCTCCAATTCCTTTTCTTGAAGGGTTAATAGAGAGAAATAAAAATCAAAAATATATGAAACCTAAAATGTTTGAGTATTTTGTTATAAAATATGTTATCTGGAATTTGACCTTTATATGTAAACAGAGTACTAAAAAAGAAATGTCAAAAGCGTATACAGAATATTTTAACTGGTTATCCGGGAAGATTCCTGATTATAAGAAAAATCCTTATGTGGGACTTGGAAAGCCTAAAGGTGAAACAGTTTTAATAAGACTAATTGTAACTATATTTTGCAAAATGCCAAAGAGCATAGTAATATGTATAATGATGCTATATAAAAAGATTGTATAAATAGAGAGCAACAGAATTAGAAAAATGGGAACAAACAATGTTAAAGTTTAGTAATCATGAATAATAAGCAATGATATAGTTTGGTAAACCAAAATAATAAACAATAGCAGAGCAAAAAAACTTAGTAAATAACAACAGAGTTTTTAGGAGAAGAAAGATGAAACATTCATTTGTAATATGTGCATACAAAGAAAGTCCTTTTTTAGAGGAATGCATACAGTCATTAGAAAAACAGACAGTAAAAAGTACAATTAAAATGGTTACTTCAACACCTAATGAGTATATTGCTGATATGGCAAAAAAACACAATATAGAACTGATAGTAAACGAAGGTCAGGGAGGAATTGTCCAAGACTGGAATTTCGGATATAAACAGATTGATACTCCTTATGTGACAATTGCACATCAGGATGATGTATATTTTCCAGAGTATACAGAAACTTTATTAAAGGAATTTGAAAGAAGCAAACATCCTTTGATTTTCTTTACAGATTACTGGGAACTTAGAAATGGTGAATATGTTAAAGAAAACAAATTACTTAAAGTTAAAAGAATCATGCTTATACCATTAAAGACAAGATTGTTTTTTAACAGCAGATTTGTAAGAAGAAGAATATTATCATTTGGATCACCTATTTGTTGCCCTTCAGTAGGATATGTCAGAGCAAATTTGCCGAATCCTATTTTTGAAGTTGGATTTAGAAGCAATGAAGACTGGCAGGCATGGGAGAAACTTTCTAAACTTAAAGGAAGCTTTATTTATTGCAAAAAGCCATTAGTGGCACATAGAATACATGAAGATTCAGAAACATCAGCCATTATTGCCGATAATAAAAGAAGCGATGAAGATGAAGTTATGTTTTCAAAATTCTGGCCTAAATTTATTGTTAAGATATTAGTAAAATTTTATGCTAAAGGTCAGGATTCTAACAATATGTAATTTATTAAAGAGTGGAAGGTTCAATGAAAACGTTAGTATATTGTTAGGATTTAAATTATGTGATTCATTGAGGTTATAATATAAATGAGTAAAAAGATAAAAAATAATTTGCCGGATGATTTGAATGGTTCACAGGATAATTTAGAAAATGTGAGAAAAGATTTAAATTCGGATAATATGAAAGATGAGGGCTTAAAGGATAATATTAAGATTGAAAATGCGATTGCAGCATTGCAGCAGGAAAGCACTCAGGAAATGTTAGCTCATACTTTAACAGTTATCCGAAGAAGAATGAAGGAAAAAGGCAGATTAATTATTGCGGTTGAGCCACCTAAAGCAGATGGGAATTTGAATATTCAGGCAATTAAGACAGATGATGGAAGAATGTGGTGGATGGCGTTTACAAGTTTTGATGAGGAAGTTAAAGGAAGCGGTAGTGTAATGTCTACTTTTATGAGTGACATTGACAGCTTATTTGTGACAGCCTTAAAAACAGATGGAATAAGTGGAATTATAATTAATCCGTGGAACAAAACAATAATGCTTGATAAGAGATTGATAAGTATTATTATTGGAAAATAATATGATGCCAGGTTCAAAAGGCTTAAGCCCACATAAGCTTGCTCATAAAGGAGTAGGATTATAGGAGTGTGCAGTATGAACAATCTGCAGTCATCAAAGTAAGGGACTTTTGACCACAACGTCATAATTTTAAAGAATTATAAATATAACAAAATTTAAGAGGTGATAATTATGTCAGAAATTAATAGTATTGATGTAGAAGAAGATCAGTTTGCGTATCGTTATGATACACAGCTTTTGATTGACAGAAGAGATAAAGATTTAGATGAGGATGAGATATCAGAGTACATAACAGAACATTTTGAAGGTAACTGTCTTATCGCAGTAGGAGATGAAGATTTGATTAAAATTCATTTCCATACAAATGAACCTTGGAAAGTTTTAGAATATTGTAACTCAATTGGAGAAATTTACGATATTGTAGTTGAAGATATGATTCGTCAGTCAGCAGGCTTACAGGGTTAGAGTAAAATTAAGAATATTATCTTAAGTTTTCCACATACTAACTCCATAACTTAAATTTAGCAAAATAGGATTTAATTACATTAAAGAAAAATTAAATTCTTTAAAAGATTAGTTATGGAGGATAATAACATGAAAGCGACAGGTATCGTACGAAGAATCGATGAATTGGGGAGAGTTGTTGTTCCAAAGGAAATCAGAAGAACTTTAAGAATAAGGGAAGGTGATCCTTTAGAGATTTTTACAAATAGAGATGGTGAGGTCATTTTAAAAAAATATTCACCAATTGGAGAACTTGACAATTTTGCAAAACAATATGCGGAAGCGTTAGGGCAGACATCAGGCCAAATGATTATGATTTGCGACAGGGATCAGGTTGTTGCTGCATCAGGTGGAGCTAAAAAAGAAAACATAGGAAAGAAGATAAGTAAGGATGTAGAAAACTTAATAGATGAACGTGAAGTCTTTACAACTCATAATAGTTTAAAAAAGGGGATAGCTATCATTGAGGAAGGTGAAGAACCATCTATGGGTGAAGTAATATATCCGATTATCTGTGAAGGAGATGCAGTTGGTGCGGTTGCAATAATTGGAAAAGACATAAAGAATCCAATATCGGTAACTGAACAAAAGTTAGCGGCAGTTGCAGCAAATTTTTTAGGAAAGCAAATGGAGTCTTAAATTTAAACGGGTAAAAAATACAATTAAAATGACAAAATTTTGTGCTAAAAAAAATAAGTCGTAAAAGTTCGAAAAAAATAAAAAAAATGTTTTATGAAAAATGCACATAAAATTTGGCTGAAATCCCCTTAAAATAAGCAAATTACCTTGACAAAGTAAGGGTAAATGATGTATAAAGTTTATTGAAGTACGCGAGGAAAACGTATATTACAGGAACACATGAAATTAAAGTAGTTTCTGAACTAATTTTTAGGAGGATATAAACATGAACAAGACAGAATTTATCGCAGCAGTAGCTGAAGAAGCAGGATTATCAAAGACAGACGCAGCAAAGGCTGTTAAGGCTTTTACAGACGTTGTAACAGAAGAAATGAAGAAGGGTGAAAAAGTACAGTTAATCGGATTTGGTAACTTTGAAGTTTCTAAGAGACCAGCTCGTGAAGGTATCAACCCTGCAACAAAGGAAAAGATCACAATTGCTGCAGCTAATGTACCTAAGTTCAAAGCAGGTAAGGCTTTAAAAGAAGCTCTTAACTAATTTAAAAGAGTAAATATATAAGTGATTTTAAGGGCTTTTGTTATCAAAAGCCCTTTATTTTATACTACTTTTTAATCAGGAAGTTTAGAAATAAATTATAAAATAATTAAATTTACAAAAAATATAAGATTTGTAATTAATAATGTAATTGTGCAAAACAGAAAAGATATCCGGTTAATGAATATAATAGCAGAAAAAAGGATATCTAATTAACAACAAAATCAGGAGGAAACATGAGAATAGATAAATACTTAAAAGTATCAAGAATTATTAAAAGAAGAACAGTAGCTAATGAAGCTTGTGATGCAGGAAGAGTAATAGTAAATGGAAAACCTGTAAAAGCTTCTTACGATGTTAAGATTAACGATGTAATTGAAATTCAATTTGGACAGAGAACAGTTAAAGTTCAGGTATTAAACTTGAATGAAACTGTAAAAAAAGAAGAAGCTACAGAAATGTACAAAGATTTGACATAAATTTAAGATAGTATACAAATATAAATGTACTAATGCATCTAATAAAAGAGTGCCTAAATTAGCCCATACAGAAAATATTTGATAGAAATATAAACTTAGATGTTTGGGTCAAAAGCTCTAGCTTTGATACCTACGGATTGTTTTTTTAGTTAGTATAAATAAAAAAAGAGTTTCATATATTTATGTAAGTATAGCTATGTGGGTGATTTAGTGGAGAATGATAATATTTCCAAAGCTCATAAACTTATGATGCTTAACAGGAAATCAATGGAGATTACAGGGGTCGAGGATGTTATTTCTTTTGATACAAAAGAGGTATTACTTGAAACGACAATGGGAATTCTGACTATTAAAGGTGAGGATTTAAAAGTAAATAGGTTAAGTATAGAAAAAGGGGAATTAGAGATTGAAGGAACTGTGGACAGCATGGAATATTCTGAAATCTCATCATATAAAAGAAAAAAAGAAAGCATGCTTAAAAGGATGTTTAAATGATTAAAGATGAACTTATTTTGCTTTTTACTTCACTGTATTGCGGAATAATATTTGCAATTGTATACGATGCTATAAGGATAATAAGAAATCTTATTAAACCACATTTTATTAGAGTGGTTATTGAGGATTTTATATATTGGATATGTGTAGCTTACATATTTTTTAGTATGTTGATTAAAAAAAATTACGGAAATTTAAGATGGTATCCTATATTTGGAATGCTTTTGGCAATGGCAGTTTATGAAATAATAGTAGGAAGAAAATTAGTGCTGAAAATTTCGAAAGTTTTGGAAAAGATAATTAGGACTTTGTTAAAACCATTGAAAAAAGCAGGGAAACGAATTAAACTAAGAAAGACGAAAATAAAAGAAAAGTTTGCAAAAGGAAATAAGGTGAGTAGATGTCGGAAAAAAGAAAACCACAGGAAAGCATGCAACGCAGACAGCAAAACGGACAACAGGTAAGAAAACCAAGGAAAAGCACTGCTACTTCCAGAGTGAGCAGAGTAAGTAAGAGTAAGAAAAAAAACGATAACAGAGGCATGATAGTTGGAATAAGCCTTGTAGTTATTATGTTATGTGCTATTTTACTTGTACAGACATTTAATGCATATGGAACTTTATCAGATTTAAAGAAACAGAAAAAAGAACTTACGCAGGAATATAATGACCAATTAGAATTATCAGATGAATTAAAAGAAAAAGAAGACTACGTTAAGACAGACGAATATATAGAAGAAATGGCAAGAAAGATGGGATTAGTGTATCCGGATGAAGTAATCTTTAAGCCAGAAGACTAAAGCTATAGGAAATAAGTAAGAAAGCGATTTACGAAGTAAATTTTCCTAAATACAAAAGAAACTAATTTTAAAGATGTTTATATTAATATAATAAAAAATTAATTTTTAAAGAGATTTATTTTCTATATAATTAAAAAAGAAACTGATTTTAAAAGTATATGGAATTAATAGTTATAAGATAATTTAACTTTTTGCATTTACTTTAAAGGTCAGCTTCTTTTTTTGCTCGTATTTGGACAGATTAAAAAGTCTTTTATTTACTTATGAGTAAGCTCATGTTTGTATAATATACTTGATGTTTATATGAATTTGGCTTTAACCCGCTTATGAACAAATTCATGTGAACTTAGACCTTTTGACCAGGGCGGTCTATAAAAGTTTAAAAGGAAAAAATGTCAAAAAGTCTAAGGAACATAAGGTTATGATTCGACAATTTTGGATATTGACATCCGATATACTGTTGTCAATAAAAAAATGGAGGATTGATTAATGACGCAAAAGGTATTGAAACCATTATTTTTACTTATGATATCCTGGGCAGTAACAGGAATTACATTTTTTGGCTGTAATCCTATAGCTTTGGCATGGTATAGTGCGGGAAACATATTGCCCGTATTTGGAGTAGTGATAGCACCGGTTATGGCAGGGGGAATATATTTTTATCAGGGATTTTTGCCAATGTGCAAGTATACAATGATAATTTTGATGACATATGTGTGTATTAATTTATATAAGAAATGGGCAAAGAATCCAAATCCGTTTATTTTGGCAGGAATTTCGGTTATGACAATGGTTGTTATGGAGGGAGCAGATTTTTATATGAATAATATGGCATCGCTTCATTGGAGTACATTTAAAATGCTTACATATATTCCGATAATAATGCTTAACTGGTCAACAACCATAATATTTGCATATGGAATAAATAAATTTATGGTTCAGAAAAAATTATCGCCAATAGATGATGGTATGCAAAATGTAGATGCGGAGCAGGTGTTAAAAACGGCGAAAGCTTTTAAGGGAATAGCTTCTAAAATGCAGTATATAAACAGTGAGTATAATGAAAATTTTCAAAACGAATATTTGGAAAAGCATATAAATGAGTGTGTGTGTAGCGGATGTGCGAATAGTGAAATACAGTATATGGAAAGAGCAAGGCTTAATTATTTGTGGTTTAGCAAAATGGTGGAAACGAGGGAAGCCATGGCATCACAATTTAATGAAGTAAGTAAAATTGTGGAAAAATTTTTGAGACCGGCAATTAGTGAAAATTTACTTACAGACAGAATGGCAGAAAAAATACAACGAAAATTCAGAGAGAAAAAAATATATGCAAAGAAAATAAGGGTGGTGAAAAATGAGAAAGAATATATAGAGGTAGAGTTTTATGCCAAAAAGAAGAAGAGGGCAAAAGCTACGGTTAGAATGATGACGGATATAATAAGTCAGGTGGTTGGCAAAAAGATGAGAATGGTAAACTTAGAATATGGAAATATACCATTAGAATATGGAAAATTTCAGTTATTAGAGGAGGTGAATTTTCACACATTACAGGGGAGTGCAAAAACAGTTAAAAGAAATGAACAGGTTTCAGGGGATAATTTTACGTATCTTGTGTTAGATAAAGGGCAGACATTTATGAGCATATGCGATGGTATGGGCTCAGGAAGTGTTGCAAATGAGTATAGTGGAATCATAATTGATTTGTTGGAACAGTTTATGGACAGTGGACTGAATGAAAATACAATATTAAGGCTTATTAATTCGGTTTTGCTGACAAAAAGTGGATGGGATATTTCTACTACGGTCGACATGGGAATGATTGATCTATATTCGGGAACATGTAGATTTTTGAAGTCAGGTGCTGCATGCACGTTTATAAAAAGAGGGAACTGGGTAGAATGTATAAAGTCAACATCTTTACCAATAGGAGTTTTAAATGAGGTGGATGTTGAGACTATAACTAAAAAATTGTATGACGGTGATTTTGTAATAATGATTTCAGATGGAATAGTGGAATCATTGCAGTGCGATGATAAAGAAAAGGAGATGGCAAATGTGATAATGGATATAGAGAGTAATAATCCAAAAGAAATGGCACTTATTATTATGAATGAGGCGATAAAACTGTCGGGTGGAGTGCCAAAAGATGATATGACGGTTCTTGTGACAGGAATATGGCGAAAGCATTAAAACAAGAGTATCACATAAATTATTGATTTAAGGTATTTTATGACAATCAAAGTAACAGACAGATGAAAATATTAAACGATTTAACCGGGTTGTTTGACTTTAGAATAAGCATACAGTATATTAAAAATATGATAAAGAAAGTATTGAATTTTATTAAAGAAAACAATATGCTGCAAAATGGAGACAGCGTCGTTCTGGGAGTATCCGGAGGCGCTGATTCCATTTGTATGCTATATGTACTAAAAGAAATAAGCAAATTTATTAATTTAAAACTTGTAGTGGTTCATGTACATCATCATATCAGAGGCAAAGAAGCAGATGGAGATATGGAATATGTTAGAAAAATTTGTGACAAAGAGCATATTCCGTATGAAATTTTTCACATAGATGCTAAAAAAGAGGCAATAGCCAGAGGAATGTCAGAGGAGGAGGCAGGAAGAGTCTGCAGATATGAATGTTTTGCAAAAGTGCAGGAGAAATATAATGCAAATAAAATATCGGTGGCACATAATTTGAATGATAATAGTGAAACTATTTTGTTTAACCTTTTTAGAGGAACCGGAATAAAAGGAATTTCGGGTATCCCTATGCAGCGTGATAACATTGTAAGGCCACTGCTTTGTGTATCAAGAAAAGAGATTGAAAAATATCTTGAAGAAAATCATATATCATATAGGACAGATAAAACAAATTTTGAAACAGAATATAGCAGAAATAAGCTTAGATTAGAATTGATTCCGTATATAAAAGAAAATATAAATAAAAAAGCTGAATATAATATTGTAAATGCCGGAAAAATGTTAGGAGAAATAGAAGATTATTTAGAGATTGAAACAAATAAGACATATGATGAATATGTAGACGAAAATGAAGAAGGAATATTCATCTCATTAAAGGCTTTTGAAATTCATCCGGCTATAGCAAAAAGGATTGTCAGAAAAGGAATTGAGAAAAAAGCAGGAAAATTAAAAGATGTAACGGCGGCGCACGTTGAAAGTATTATAAATTTGGCAAAGCTTGAAGTGTCAAAGTCAGTTAATTTGCCTTATAATATCAAAGCAATAAAAAAGTATAAGGGAATTCTACTTTCGGATTTATCCGATATAAAAAATGAAAAAATTAAGGAGATTCCAATTATTGTAAATAATGAACTTATAAACGAGAATCCGTACAATGGAAAATTTAAAATAGACTTCGAAAACAACGGATTTTCAGTAGATGATATACAGGAATTACTGTATACTAAATGGATTGATTGTGATAAAATAGGTTCGTTAACCTTACGGAATCGTAAAGAGGGTGATTACCTTGTAGTAAATGATTTCGGAAGTAAAAAGAAACTGAAAGAATATTTTATCAATGAAAAAATTCCTAAAGAAGATAGAGATAAAGTATTACTATTGGCCGATGGAAATCATATAGTGTGGATAGTCGGATATAGAATGAGTAGTTACTATAAAGTCAACAGTAATACTAGAAACATAATTAAGATTGAATTTTATAATTAAAAAACAAAGGAGAGAAGAAAATGGCAAGTCATATCGAGGAAATGATTAGTGAAGAACAAATTGATAAAAGAGTTAGAGAGATTGCAAAGCAGATTAGCGAAGATTATAAGGGAAAATCTGTTCGTCTTATCTGTATCCTAAAAGGAAGCGTTTTTTATACATGCGAATTAGCAAAGAGAATATCAATACCGGTAACTCTTGATTTTATGAGTGTATCAAGTTATGGTTCAGGTACTGTAAGTACAGGTGATATTAAAATCAAAAAAGATTTGGACCATGATATAGAAGGATTAAATGTAATTGTTGTTGAAGATATCATTGATTCAGGCAATACATTAAACAAGTTAATACCGTTGTTAAAAGAAAGAAAGCCTGCAAGCATTGCAGTAACAACACTTCTTGATAAACCATCAAGAAGAGAAGTAGATGTTCATGTTGATTATACAGGGTTTGAAATAGAAGATAAATTTGTAGTAGGCTATGGGCTTGACTACGACCAGAAGTACAGAGACTTACCTTTTGTAGGCGTTGTTGAAGAGTAATTTAATATTCAAAAAAATTTGCCTCCGATTAAGATGACGGATGCGTGAAATTTTACTGACAGCGATACAAAATACTACCATAGGAGGTGAAAAATTGAAGAATAGTTCAAGAGGATTTAGAATTTACTTTATAGTTATAGCATTAATGATTGTAGGTATGTATGCATTTTCAATATTTTCAACGAAAGACAGTGATTATAAATATAATGATTTTATTACTGATTTAAAGGCTGGAAATGTATCAGAAGTTACAATCAGACAAAATAATGAGGTACCATCAGGAAGTATTGTTGTTGTTTTATCAAAGGATAAATCAAGAAAAGTAGTATATGTAACAGATGTAAATAAAGTAATTAGTGATATAGATGAAATAGATACAGATGTTAAGCCTACAGTTACTGATGTTGCAGGTGATAATTCATTGATGATATCAATTATACAGGTGCTATTAATGGCAGGTGTTGTAATTGTTATTATTATGGTTATGAATGGTAGTGCCAATGCAGGCAATGCAAAAATGGCTAACTTTGGTAAGAGCCGCGCAAGACTTGTACTTGATGTTAAGAATATTAATTTCTCAAATGTCGCAGGTCTTATTGAAGAAAAAGAAGAACTTGAAGAAATTGTAGATTTCCTAAGGAATCCTAAAAAATATATAGATTTAGGAGCAAGAATTCCAAAGGGTGTTTTATTAGAAGGCCCTCCGGGAACAGGTAAGACATTATTAGCAAAAGCTGTTGCAGGTGAAGCTAAGGTGCCTTTCTTTACAATTTCAGGTTCTGATTTTGTGGAAATGTTTGTAGGCGTAGGTGCTTCCAGAGTAAGAGATTTATTTGCGGAAGCAAAGAAAAATGCACCATGTATTATATTTATCGATGAAATCGATGCTGTTGCCAGACGAAGGGGAACAGGAATGGGTGGTGGCCATGATGAACGTGAACAGACATTAAACCAGATGCTTGTAGAAATGGACGGATTTGGTGTTAATGAAGGTATCATTGTTATGGCAGCTACTAACAGAGTAGATATTCTTGATCCGGCTATTTTAAGACCGGGACGATTTGACAGAAAAGTATTAGTAGGAAGACCTGATGTTGTAGGCAGAAAGGGAATACTTGAAGTTCATGCAAAGAATAAGCCGTTAGGCGAGGATGTTGATTTGAAAAAAATCGCACAGATTACATCAGGATTTACAGGAGCTGATTTGGAAAACCTCTTAAATGAAGCGGCTATTATTGCAGCAAAATCTGACAGAGCATTTATTATTCAGGAAGATATTGATAAAGCACTTATTAAAGTTGGGGTTGGAAAAGAAAAGAAGAGTAAAATTATTTCTGACAAAGAGAAACGTATTACAGCTTATCACGAAGCAGGCCATGCAATTTTATTCCATGTATTGCCTGACGTAGGACCTGTTCATACGGTTTCAGTTATTCCAACAGGAGCAGGAGCAGCAGGTTATACAATGCCATTACCTGAAAAAGATGAAATGTTTGATACAAAAGGACATATGATTCAGGAAATAATGGTAAGCCTTGGTGGAAGAATTGCAGAAGAAATAATTCTTGATGATATTACAACAGGAGCATCTCAAGATATTAAACAGGCAACTGCAATGGCTAAGGCAATGGTTACAAAATATGGATTTTCTGACAGATTAGGTTTAATAAATTATGATAATGATTCTGAAGAAGTATTTATTGGACGTGATTTAGCACAGTCAAAAGGATATGCAGAACATACAGCATCAGTAATTGATGAAGAAGTAAAAAATATCATTGATACATGTTACAAAGATGCTAAAAAAATTATCGAAGATCATATGGAACAATTACAAAAATGTGCTCAAATGTTGATCGAAAAAGAGAAGATAAACCAACAGGAATTCGAAAGTATTTTTTAACAAAAGTAATAATGACTAATAAAAATGTTTTAAAAAACAAGAAATTGTGTAAAATACTAATAAAAAACAATAATAAACAATAATAAATTGTGCAAAAGATAAAAAGTGTTGTTATCGGTAACAAAACGCTTTACAACAGTTGATTTTATGCTATAATAATTATTGTAAAACCCCCCAATACATTATATAGTTTTTTTTGCTACACCCCAAAGAAAAAACGAATACCTTCTCCGAAAAGGACAGCAGTAGCAGCTGTCCTTTTTGTTTGTATAAAAATAAATAGCACCAATTTATGCAAATATGTAATATAATTTAGTGAGTAGGTTTGGAATAAGATATTGAATAATATATGAAATAATATATATGACAGTTACAAACAGATAGTTGAAAAGTAATGTTTATTTCCTGATTTTTTTTTAGGAAATTTTATATAGTTTTATATTTAGGAGAACAATATGAACCATAATAGAAATTCTATTTTTCATGACGGAACAGAACAGTTTTGCAGATACAATAAACAGACAGATAAATATAGCTTTATACTTCGCGTAGGCCATAGAATGGCAAATGAAGTATATATAATTATTGATAATGAAAGAATTCAAATGACATCATGTTATCAGGATGAAATATTTGAGTATTATACTGTAAGAATTCACCTTGAAAACAGATGTTATAGATATAGATTTGAGATAGATGGAAATGAAATCCTGTTTTACAATATAGCAGGAGCTGATACAAGCTACTCAGATGTTTATGACTTTTCAATAACACCCGGATTTAATACACCGGATTGGGCAAAAGGTGCAGTTATGTACCAGATATATGTAGAACGTTTTTGCAACGGAGATAAAACAAACGATGTTGAAACAAATGAATATGCGTATATTGGAAAAGGCGTAGAAAAAATTGAAGACTGGTATGAAAATCCGGCAGCAGACGATACCAGACAGTTTTATGGTGGTGATTTACAGGGAGTTATAGATAAGATGGATTATTTGGAAAAATTAGGCGTAAAGGCTATTTATTTTAATCCGTTGTTCGTATCTCCTTCAAACCATAAGTATGACACACAGGACTATGATTATATAGACCCTCATTTTGGAAAAATAGTTGTTGATGAGGGGGATGTATTAAAAGATGGAGAGACAGATAATTCAAAGGCAACAAAATACATTTCAAGAGTTACAAATAAGAAAAATCTTGAAGCAAGTAACGAATTGTTTATTGAATTAGTAGAAGAGGCTCATAAACGTGGAATTAAAGTGATTATTGACGGCGTATTTAACCATTGTGGCTCTTTTAACAAATGGATGGATTACGAGGAAATTTATAGAGAAGAGAATGGCTATGAGAAAGGTGCATATATTTCTCAGGACAGCCCATATAATTCTTTTTTTAAATTTAATGGCGGTCAGTGGCCTCACAATTCAACATATGAAGGATGGTGGGGATTTGATACTTTGCCAAAACTTAATTATGAAGATAGTGAAAAGTTGCAACAGTATATTTTAGACATTGCAAAAAAGTGGGTTTCACCTCCTTATAATGTTGATGGATGGAGATTAGATGTTGCAGCTGATTTGGGACATAGTGGTGAATTTAATCATGAATTCTGGCGTAAATTCCGAAAGGCAGTTAAGGAAGCAAATAAGGATGCAATTATTTTAGCAGAACATTATGGCGAAGCGGGAGAATGGCTAAAGGGCGACCAATGGGATACGGTAATGAATTATGATGCGTTCATGGATCCTGTAAGCTGGTTTTTAACAGGTGTTGATAAACATTCTGACAATGTAAAACCGGAACTTAAGGGAAATGCCCACAGCTTTAATGATGCAATGAAATATCATATGGCGCAATTCCAGAATCAGTCGTTATTAGTGGCAATGAATGAATTGTCAAATCATGATCATTCAAGATTTATGACAAGAACAAACGGTATGGCTGGAAGAATTGCAATTGCAGGAGCAGAAGCGGCAAATGAAAATGTAAAGAAAGCCATATTTAAACAGGGAGTCGTAATGCAGATGACTCTGCCGGGAGCACCAACATTGTATTATGGGGATGAAGCCGGCGTGTGTGGATGGACAGATCCGGACAACCGAAGAACATATCCTTGGGGCAAAGAAGATTTTGAATTAATCGAATTTTACAGAGATATGATTTTTATACACAATCATTGCGATGAATTGAAGAAAGGTTCTTACAAGCAATTAGACTGGGGCAACAATTATTTAAGTTATGGACGATTTGATGCATTAAATGGCACAGTAACAGCTATCAATACATCAGACCATGAAATCAATGTGAAAATTCCTGTTTGGCAGTTAAACATTCCAAATGGAAACGTAATGGAACGATTAATGGAAACATCTGAGGAATTGTATAATGTGGGTCGAATTCCGGTAATGGTAGAAAATGGTGATATAGCAGTTACCATTCCTGCATGTAGCGCGGTAGTTTATAGAACAAAATAGATGTGTGTAATAACCCTCAATATATAGATGCATGGAAGAAGCATAAATTATATAAATGTGTAGAATAGACATATATTTTCAGTTAGCAGAAATTATATAAATGTGTAGAATAGACATATATTTCCGGTTAGCATAAAATTATATATACGTCAATTAAAATCTAAAATAAATAATAAAATATAAATTATAGAATATAAAAATGAACCTGTATATTTAAGATAGTGTTTGGCAGAATGTAATTTTGTCAAATATTGAAAATCTATAGGTTCATTTTTATTTGTTGTTCTTTGTTAAGAATAATCTTTGTCAATCATAGTGGGAGTCTGGGTTTATTTGTAAGATTTGATTTAGAGTTATAATGTCATTGATATTGCGCTTCAATGCATGCACAATTAGTTTTATATAACTATACCTAGTCTGTAACGTCATCTTTAATAAATAGTCCATTTACAATATATCGTGTATTACTTTTTCCTGAAGTACATGTGCTAAGTGTTAATATTTTACTGTCCTGAGTTAAAGCTACATCTTTTCTAACATTTGCATTAGAAACGCTTGGATTAAGAGTTGTCTTGAAATAGTCCATTCGCACCTGAATATCCGAAAAATCAAATGCTTTTAAAATATGAGTATCATCATAAACATAAGCTGAGTAAACTCTGTATGTTAATTTGTGACTAGGTGTATAAACATAAAAATATTCATGTTTATCAAAGAAGTCTTTTTTCTCGAAATAATGTAAGTGTGCAAACATTGTGCCGTTTAACATATTATGACCATAAAATACAGTTACGGGGTCAGTGAAATCAGTTGAGTTTATTTTTTCACTATATATACAACCTGAAAATTCATAATTTCCTTTTTCATTATGTGTAAGATAAAAGGAATCATCTTTAGAATCATCAGATTGCGCAACCGGCAATTCAATTTTTGTACCGGGAATATATATGTATGCATAAATATCTTTGTTTGTTTTAGCAATCTTATCCCAATCATATGGATTTATGATTGAGTCATCTTCATTATCATTCATGCTGTCAGAGTTATTGTTGATAGCTGAATTATTGTTAGATTTATTTGACTGAGATGTTGCATTAGTTTTCTTGTATTCTGTTGGATTTTTGCCACTGGAAAAATACATAAATATATATGTTCCTGCCACAGAAAAAGCGAGCATCGCAACAATCAAAATAGCTATTAAAAGATTTCGCTTCTTCATGGATTTCTTATTTCTCGAAGATGAAAATTTCACCATTGTTAAATTCCTCTCTTAATGTATAAATAGCCAATTTCATAATATAGACAAGTATATGACTTGGAAAAAAGGATGTCAATTATGCGGTATCTGATGGTGCCTAATTTAGCTTGATTTAGTAGAAAAAATGGTTGCGTAAATAAAAAAATTATGGTATAAATATTTATTGTTGGAAACAAATGGGCAGATTCCCGAGTGGCCAAAGGGGACAGACTGTAAATCTGCTGGCAACGCCTTCGAAGGTTCGAATCCTTCTCTGCCCATTATTTATTCAACGGGTTCGCCGGCGTGGCGGAACTGGCAGACGCGCAGGACTTAAAATCCTGTGGTAGCAATATCGTACCGGTTCGATTCCGGTCGCCGGCATATATATGTGCGAAGCAATGAGTCCACATACACAAAAAAAGAACAGGTTCTTTAGAAAGCTAGTTTTCAGAAAGAACCTGTTCTTTTTTTGTGATGCGGCGAATGCCGCATCAGCGAGATGGAAATTATATTGTCTGCAATCCTTTATAGAAAAAGAGGTTGCAGGCATTTTTGTTTTACAATAAAAAATAGTAAATATTTACATTTTGGCCCTAATCATTTACTATAAAAGGAGGGTATTTGTTATATTGGACATGGAAATGTTCATGAACTTTATATAAGTTAATTTGCAGTTATAGGTTTATAAAGTATGTTTATGTATATGAGTGAAACAGCATAAATAATATAAAAAATTATAAGTACTAAAAAATGACAGATGAAGTTCATAAACAATTTTTAAAGAAAATTGTAATATAATGTATGGTGGAGAGAAAAGTGTATAAATTATTAAAAAAATGGAAAAACGCAAAGATAAGAACGCAGATTATTCTGACTTATATTGCGGTTCTTTTATTGTCATTTATAATGACGTTTACATTAATTTCAGCTGTAAACGGAAGATATACGAAAATTGAAGTTGGTAAGGCAGGAGTGCAGACAGTTAATGCACTTCAGGGTAATTTAGCGCTTATTTTTGATAATGTAACTCAATTTTCAACACAGATATATTTTGACGATATCGTACAGGATTCTTTAAGACAAATAAATTCAGAGAATATTAATTTAAATTATCAAAAAAACATAACAAAGAGTTTGTTTAATATGATATTATCCGGAGAATACATTTCCGGAGTATATATATTTGATAAATATAATAATTGTTATAATTCTTATAAGAGACCACCAAAAAAAATAAATAAGCAAATTCAGGATACAAATTGGTATAAGGAAATGCAGGAAGCAAATGGAAATGGATTTTTCTATAACGGAAGCGATGGAACAATAGAATATTATTCACCTAATGATTATCTGTGCTATGTAAGACAGATTGTAGATAAGAAAGATTATAAACCTTTGGCTACACTTCTAATAACATTTGATGATTCAGTATTGCAGGACTATTTTAATCAGGTTAGTAATGATTACAAGAATCAGTTCTACATAGTTGATTCGAAAGGAAATTATATTATTGAGCCTCAAGACAAAAAGCGTGATTTTAAAAAGTATACAAAAATTGCAAAAAATATGTCTAAGGAGTACATGGAAGTAAATAATAAAGACGGAAAAAGTGTTGTTGTAAGTCAGGATATAGGAATACAGGATTGGAAACTTATCGGAGTATTTTCATTGGATAACATTACATCTTTAGCTCCATATTATTCGACAGTGATAGTGATAATTATGTGTTTAAATGTTGCATTTGTATTTATATGCTCAATGTTACTTACATATCTCATATTTAAACCACTTGCAAAAGTAGAAAAACATATGAAAATAGTTGAAAACGGTGAATTTGTGACAATGCCTGTTGAAGATAATGCTAATGAAATCACAAGCCTTAAAAAAGTATTTAACCATATGATTTTGTCTGTTAAATCTTTAATGAGAAAAATAAAGGATGAAGAAAGAATTATTGCAAAAGGCAAGTTAGACATAATACAGGCGCAGATAAATCCGCACTTTTTATATAACACTTTAGATGCGGTTTCAGCATTAGCATTAATGGAGGAAAATGAAAAATGTTTCCAGATGACGCAGGCGTTAGGAAATTTTTATCGAAACAGTCTAAACAGTGGACTTGATTATATAAAAGTTGAGGATGAAATAAGTAGTATCGAAAGTTACATTACAATATTAAACATGAGATACGACAATCAGATAAAAGTTAATTATGAAATAGAAGAATCGGTAAAAAAAGAGAAAGTTCTTAAACTTTTACTTCAACCTTTAGTGGAAAATGCAGTACATCACGGACTAAATGGAGAAGAAGGAACTGTAAATATAAAAGTATTTGAACAGGATGATGAAATAATATTTATTGTATCTGACGATGGGGTTGGGATGAGTGAAGAAAGAATACAGGAAATAATGGAAGGTAAATCTGTTACTGGAAAATCGGGATTTGGACTTTATAGCTTAATACAGAGAATAAAGTTAATGGATGAAATAGAGAATCCAATGATAATTCAGAGTGAAATAGGTGTTGGAACAGAAATAATTGTTACTGTAGGTAAGATAAAATCAGAGTAAGATTTGCAATAGTGTAAATGTACAATCAGACAAAATAGTATAAATGTAAAGTGGAAATACATTAAATTAAGCAAAAAATCGGAGAAATAATTATGTTAAATGTATTGTTGGTGGATGATGAAAAATTAGAGAGGGTTTTAATTCGCAAAGGATATAAATGGGAAGAAAATGGTTTTAAGATTGTAGGGGAAGCAGCGTCCGGAAAAGAGGCATTGGAATATATAAATTATCATGAGGTGGATATTGTGGTGACTGATATTAATATGCCGGGAATGGATGGCCTACAATTTACTGAAGCACTATTGAAAGCACATCCTAAATGCAGGGTTGTAATTGTAACAGGATTCAGGGAATTTGAATATGCAAGAAAAGCTATCAATTTAGGTGTTGACGAATTTCTTTTAAAGCCAATTAACATAAAAGAAATAAGTGAAGTGATGGCTAAATTAAAAGAGGAGATTAACCAGAGAAACAAAGAGGCTACAGAGGTGGCTAAATTAAAAGAAAGCATGGAGAATAATTATGACATACTAAAAGAAAGTTTTCTTTTAAGGCTTGTTGAAAATAGAATAGATGAAGAAGAAGCAGTGAAAAAAATGGATACATATAACTGCAAAGAACTTCTTGATGGTTGTGTATGCATAGATGTAAAAATTAAAGATAATCAGGAAGAGGAAAATTATAAAAAAGTTTATGAATTAGTTCAAAATCAAAATAACGACAATATGATTTCGTTTGTTCATTTTATGCATAATATAATAATTTATTTTGTAAATAAGGATTTAGATGAATGCATTAATTATGCAGAAGCATTGCATAAAAAATTAAATAAGATTGGAATAACTGCAACCATCGGAATAAGTGGTAAAAATATAGGATTTTGTGGCATTGCATCGGCATATGGTCAGGCAGATAAGGCGCTTGGAGTTTCAGTTTTGCTTGGAAGAAACAGAGTGGTTACATATTCTGAATACCAGGAGGTTATGAAGCAAAATAATTCTAAAATAGAACTTGACTGGGATAAATTTGCGGAAGCTATAAATAATTGCAGGGAAGAAGAAATGCTGAAATACATTAAAGATTATATTGAAGTAATTAAAAAAGGAAAGATAGCTGATGAAGAATATTTAAAACTTATGACAATGACAATTATTTTACGTGCAGGTTCGACTCTTAATAAGTATGGAATAAATTTGTATCAATTAATAAATGAAGAGGACGTTTTTAAGGATGTAAGAGCGATTAGAAGTGTAACAGATGCCTTAGAATGCGCCAAGGAATATATCAAAATTGTTTATGATTATCATAATCAAAAAAAATCTAAACGTAATAAAAATGTTATAGAAGATGCTTTAGAATATGTTAATAGAAATTTATACAATTCAGAACTTTCATTAAAGAAAGCGGCGACGGATTTATATATAAATGAAAGTTATCTAAGTAGGGAATTTAAGAAGGCATACGGAGTCAGTTTTATAGAATATGTATCTGAAAAGAGAATAGAGGCAAGTAAAAAAATTCTTAAGCAGACTGATTTAAAAGTGTATGAAGTTGCGGAAAAAGTTGGGTTTAAAGATTCACATTATTTCTGCATTTGCTTTAAAAAGCAGACAGGAAAGACAGTAAAAGAATACAGATGTTAATAAAAAAGGTTAAAAATTTATAGTAAAATTTTTAACCTTTTTTAGTCAAAATATTAAATTGAGATAGAGAATCTGATTAAGTATACTTTGAATATCAAATAAATTGAGGAGGATTTATAATGAGAAAAAATTTATTTAAGAAAGTGTTGGCGCTTACTTTAGCTTCAACAATGGCATTCTCAATGGCAGGATGTGGTAGCAAAGGTGGTAGCAGCGATGCTAAAAATGACGACGGTACAATTACATTAAATGTATGGCATCAGTGGTCAAATGATACTAATGAACTTAAGGGCAAATATGAAGAGGCAGTTAAAGCTTACGAAAAAGAAAATACAGGTGTTAAGATTAAGACAGAAACTTTGGATACAGAAGCTTACAAGACAAAGATTAACGCTGAATTTGCCGGAGACGCAAAAGGAATCGACGTATTCTATTGGTGGGGTGCAGGTACAGCAAAGAAGTTAGTTGATGCAGGAAAAGTTATGGCATTAGATGACTATGTAACTGATGATGTTAAGTCAAAGATTTTAGAAGGTTCAACATCAGCATTTGAATTTGATGGAAAATTATATTCAGTACCAATGTTTTCATGGTATATGACATTATTCTGTAACAAGACAATGTTTGACAAGGCAGGAGCTACATTACCAACTACATACGATGAATTAGTAGATGCAGTTAAGAAATTAAAGAAATTAGATGGTGTTATACCAATGGCAGCAGGTGCTAAAGACGGATGGAATGCAGCATTCGTATATCAGGCATTAGCTTTAAGAGAAGTAGGTGCAACAGGCGTTAACGAAATGTTATCAGGAAAGAAAGAATTCGGAGATGAAGGATTCAAGAAAGCAGCACAGAAAGTAAGTGATTTATATGAAATGGGAGCATTTGGGGACAATCCTTTAGAACAGGGAAATGATGACGCAAATGCAGCATTTGAAAATGGAAAAGCAGCTATGAGACTTATGGGAAGCTGGTTTGCAAACAATGTATACACAGACGATGCAGCAACAATTAAACCTGAAGAAGTAGTAGCATTAAAGATTCCAACAATCGCAGATGGAAAAGGTGAAGCAACAGATTACTGTGGTGGATTCGTTGAATCATTCTGGGTTAACAATAACACTAAATACAAAGAAGAAGCAGCTAAGTTCTGTATTTACATTAATGAAAAAATGGGCGTAGCTTCATATGAAACAGGATCAGGATTCAGTGGATGGACAACTCCTGCAGATGAAAGCAACTTAAACCCATTATTTATCCAGATTAAAGATTTATTAGCAGAAGGAAAACAGGGTGTACTTGCTTGGGATACATCATTAGAATCAGAACCGGCAGCAGTACATAATGAACAGGTTCAGACATTATTTGCAGATGGCGCAGACATTGATGCATTTATAGATGAACATAAGGCAGCTATTAACGGTAAATAATAAGTGAGGCAGGTAGTGTTATGGAAAAAATGCTTGGAAATAAGAAATACATATTAATATTTATATTACCGGCGCTACTATTGTTTTTAGGATTTACCTTGATTCCATTAGTTACGTCAGGAATTTACAGTTTTTTTGAATACAATGGAATTGGAACAAAAACCTTTATTGGTATAAAAAACTACATACAATTGTTTACTGAAGACAGATATTTCCCACTTGCAGTAAAGAACTCTTTGATTCTTGTAGTGGCATCAGTATTTATTCAGTTACCTATATCATTAATTTTAGCTTTGGTATTATCAAGAGGAGTAAAAGGTGACGGATTTTTTAGAACGGTTTATTTTATTCCGGTTGTAATATCAAGTATGGTTATAGGACAGTTGTGGCTTAAAATGTTTAATAATGACTACGGTGTAATTAACACCGTAGTCAGATACTTCAATCCTAAATATGAGCATTCCTGGCTTACAAAAGATGCTTTTATGACAGTTTTGATTCCATCTATATGGCAGTACATAGGATATCATATGATTATTTTCTATGCAGGTATAAAGTCTATTTCAACAGACTATTATGAAGCAGCTCAGATAGATGGAGCGTCAACGTTGCAGGTTCATATGAAAATTACATTACCTTTACTTGTTCCGGTAATAAAAACATGCGTAATATTTGCAATAACCGGATCATTAAGAGCCTTTGACCTTGTTTATGTTATGACAGGTGGAGGCCCAAACCACATAAGTGAAGTTCCCGCTACGCTAATGTACAATAATTTATTTAGAAAAGGTTTGTATGGATATGGAAGTGCACAGGCGTTCTTTATAGTAATAGAGTGTCTCATATTTACATTTATAGTTAACAGAATATTTAAAAAAGCAGAGCAGAATGTTTCAGCAGTATAGGAGGGCACAATGAAAAAGAAAAAAATTATGGGAGCAATAAAATTTGCTGTCTTATTATTAATTGCTTTAACTCAGTTGTTTCCACTATATTGGCTTATAACATTTTCGTTAAAAAGCAACACGGAAATATTTGGTGAAAATGTAATTGGACTTCCTCATGTATGGAGATGGGATAATTATGTGACAGCATTGAGCTCATCAAATTTAATCAGATATTTCCTTAATTCAGTATTTTATTCGGTGGTTACGGTAGTAGCAGCAGGAATAATTTCATCAATGGCGGCATATGCCATTTCAAGAATGATATGGAAATTAAGAAACCTTGTATATGGGTTATTTATGATTGGAATTATGATACCAGCGCAGGCAGCATTGTTACCATTGTTTCAGATTTTAGATAGACTGGGACTTAAAGGTGGATATTTAGGATTGTTAATTCCTTACATTGCCGGAGCGCTTCCTATGAGTATAATGATTCTGGTAGGTTTCTATAAAGGAATTCCAAGAGAAATGGAAGAAGCGGCGTATATTGATGGATGCGGAATTTTTAAATGTTTTATACAAATCATATTCCCAATGGTTAAATCAGCCATTGCAACAGCTTCAATATTTACATTCTTAGGAACATGGAATGAATTGATGTTAGCAAATACATTTGTTGACAGTGATGAGTTCAGAACACTTCCTGTAGGTATTATGTCACTTGCCGGACAGTATTCGACAGAATGGGGATTAATTGGAGCAGGTATGGTAATTGCAACATTGCCAACAATTATTATCTACTTCTTCTTAAGTAAGCAGGTACAGGAAAGTTTGGTAGTAGGTGCAGTAAAAGGATAAATTAATTTATCCAAATAATTTTATGGATGCAGGTATTGCGAAAGTGTATTACACAAAACAATCCGTAAGACATCTTATTAACACAATGTTATATAATTAGTATTGATAAACATAGCAACTAGCACTCTAAATAGTTTGTTTATCATACCAATTAATTATATAAGTTATCATTAATAATTGTTATGTCAATTATTACTAATAGTTTTCTTTTTTTACGGTACTACCGCTTTACAAATGTAGATTTGTGAAGCGGTAGTTTCTTTACGGGTATAAAAAGAGTAGATTTGGAGTCTGTTAGAAGGATGCTTAAAAGATAAAACACTAAATTCTTCTTAATTCATATTGAAAAAGTATGAATTATGCTCTATAATACATTTATATTATTAAAGATAAAAGATGCCTGAGAAGTATTTGACGTTATAATTGTTGCAAGTTTAATTAACGATTACGCAAAATAAATTTATATTATAAATTTAGGCATCTGTTAAATGATGAAAACTAATAGGAGATGTAAATATAATGAAAATTTCTACAAAGGGAAGATATGCATTGAGATTAATGCTTGATATTGCAGAGCATTCGGAGGGAAATACACCGGTAAGTATAAAAGATATTGCAAAGAGACAGGAAATATCTGATAAATATTTGGAACAGATTATTTCAGTTTTAAATAAAGCCGGCTATGTAAGAAGTACAAGAGGACCTCAGGGTGGATATTTATTAAAGAAAAAACCGGAAGAATATACAGTAGGAATGATTTTAAGATTAACAGAAGGCTCATTAGCTCCTGTTGCATGTGTGGAAGATGATGCAGAACCATGTGAAAGAATGACAGGATGCGCAACTGTTAGAGTATGGCAGAAGATAAATGATGCAGTAAAAGATGTAGTTGATAATATTACATTGGCAGATTTAGTTCAGTGGCAGTTAGAAGAAAATCAAACAAATGACTATTGTATTTAATCTAAATTAAATAAATACAACATAAAATAAGTGGAGCAGATGAAAAGCGTCTGCTCTTTATATATGTGATTCATAATAATTCGGTTAAAAAAACGGAGCGTTTGTACCGATTCCATTAGTTAATTTAACAATTGGAGGCAGGTATAAATGCTCCGACTTTTTTATTATAATAAAATTACACGTCTAATAATTTATTAACAGCATCCTGAATTTCAGGATGGTTTCTGTATTGTTTTATTAATTTTACTTCGTGACTTGTAAGATTAATAGGTTCTTCATTCGTGTATCCAAAAGTGCCTAAAATATTTTCAATATTATAAATTTCGCATAACATAAGCAAGGTATCAGCATTAGGTTGAGTTTGACCGCTTTCCCAGCCATATATGGTCTTTTCGGCAACGTTTAAAGATTTTTCTTTGAGTATACCTGATACATCACGCACACTCAATTTGTTTAACTTTCTATAATTTTTTAATACTTCAGAAATCTTTGCATTCTTCATCTTATTTACCTCTCTTTTCAATAATATAGTAAGAAAAAATTTACGTCAACAAATTCTCTTTTACAAAGAAAAAACTTCATTGCAATTCTCTTAAACAAAGAATATAATGTAGATATTAGTAAAATTTTCTTGGGAAACGAGAATGGTGGTATCGAATGAATAATCAAAAGAAAAGTAATAGCAGGGTATCTGAAAATATAGTTGAGTATATAAAACGTAATAAAATTTCAGTTGCCCAGATAGAAAAAGATACAGGGATACATATGTCAGAATTCATAGATAATAATGCGGATTTTAGCGCAGGTGAATTCTTAGAACTATGTTCCTATCTGCATTTGGACCCGAAAGATATGAGATAACATTTGCAGATAAGAAAATAAGAGCAAATCTGCATTTAACTAACCCAAGGGATATGAGATAGGTGATAAAGTGCTTAAATACGTATGTAGAAATGACAATATAAAGACAAAAAGTAGCACATGTCCGGTGTGTGGAGAAAGAACTGAATTAGAAAAATCAGACATTTACTGGTGTGATAATTGCAAGGTTCCGCTATTTCAAAGTGAGTGCGAATGTTGTAGTGGAAAAGGGACAAGAATAACAACAGATATAAGACCGGTATTCCCGGAAGAAAGACTGCTTTTAGAGATTTTATTAGATAAAATCCCTGGGACATATGAGAAGGATTCAGTATGGAACTGTTCCGGGAATAAATATTTAATTAATGGTAAACGAATTAAATTTTCAGTTAAAGAATTAAAAAATAAAGATGTTGATGATATTAGAAGTAAATATGAAGAAGCATCAAAAAATATAAGTTATGAATATTTTGAACAATATGCAGATAAATTTGTTCAGGCGAACAGAAGCAGATACGAATTCATTGTAAGAGAAGCAGTGGATTACATTAAAAATTCTACAAAAGATTACACGGCAAAAGATATGTTTGTATCTTTCTCAGGGGGAAAAGATTCCACAGTTACATCAGATATAGTTATGAGGGCGTTAAGTGAGCCAAAGATATTACACATATTTGGAGATACTACATTAGAATTTCCGGAAACAATGAGATATGTTGATAGGTTTAAAAAAGAACATCCCCAGACGCCGGTTTTATCTTCAAGAAACAAAGATAAGGATTTTGAAGAACTATGTAAATTAGTGGGACCGCCAAGCAGAGTAATGAGATGGTGCTGCACAATATTTAAAACCGGTGCGATACAAAGAAAGATAAAGACTTTATTTAGAAATAAAAACAAAATAATAACATTTTATGGAATAAGACGAAGCGAGTCTGCCAGTAGAAGTAAATACGAAAGAGAAACAGAAGGCTCTAAAATTACAAAGCAAATAACAATATCCCCAATTATAGACTGGATGGATTTTGATGTCTGGTTGTATATGCTTACAACAAAAATAGATTTTAATTATGCGTACAGATTGGGATATGCAAGAGTAGGATGCTGGTGCTGTCCAAATAACAGTGGATGGTCAGAATTTTTGTCAAAAATTCATATGCCACAGCAGTCGGAAAGGTTTAGGCAGATGCTAATTGATTTTGCAAAACAGATTGGAAAACCGGACCCTGAAGTATATGTAGATGATGGCAAATGGAAAGCACGTCAGGGTGGAAATGGCGTAGATTATGCAAAAAAGACAGCAGTTTCTTTTGAACCATGTGCATTGGAAGAAAATGCATTTAATTATGAACTGCAAAGACCGATTTCAGAACAATTGTATGAATTGTTTAAACCATTTGGATATCTAAATTTTGAATTTGGAAATAAACGACTTGGAGAAGTTTATGTTACGAGAAAAGATGGAAGACTAGTGCTTAAACTTCAGGGAAGAATTGGAAGTACAACGTTAAAAGTAACGATAATCGATTACAAAATAGATGGAGCTGCAAGTGTTAAGGCAGCAGAAGACAAAGTTAAATGTCAGATTACTAAATATCAAATGTGTATGGGATGCAGGGCGTGTGAGAGTATATGCAAGCATAATGCAATTGTTATTAAAGAAGATAAGGAAGGTAATCTTGATTATAAGATTTTGGATGATAAATGTGTAAGATGTGCTGAATGCGTTAATCATTATACGGCAGGATGTTATATGCGAAAAGTATTAGCAACGAAAAAAGGATAAAAATATGACAATAAAACTTAAAGGACATGAAACATTCACAATACGTGAAGGTTGGCTTGATAAAGGATTAAAAGCGGTAAGTGACAATGGAAAAGTTTTTTCTGAAAACTATGGAGCAGATGCTTTAGGCGTTGGAAGCAATATGGCGAAAGCTATCAGATACTGGCTTAAAGCGGGAAAATTTATCGAGGAATCGCCTAAAAATGGAGCAAATTTAACGGATATTGCAAAGATAATAAAAGATAATGACGAATATTTAGAGGATAGTTTTGCATTGTGGATTTACCATATAAATCTTGTATTTAATAAGGATATGGCAACAACATGGTATTTATTTTTTAATGAGACGAATATGGATGAATTCACTAAAGAGGAAATTGAGTATATTATTCTTGGAAAAATGCAAATATTAGCTGAAGGAAAGAAAATATCAGAGCGTTCATTAAGAGATGATATTTCGGTTCTTTTAAATATGTATGTGAAAGAAAGAATAGAAGATTATGATCCGGAAGAAAAGAAAATATCTCCATTTGCAAAATTAGGATTAATAAAGAAGGATAGGGATAGATATTTTAAAACACAGCCTGATAGAGAAGTATTGATAAACGAAGTATTTTTATATGCATTGATGAAATATTTTGAAGAAAAATCCAAAGATTCTGTTGGAATAGATGAATTGTTAAATGCACCATTGTCCCCGGGCAGGGTTTTGAATTTGAAAAGAATTGCATTAAATGAGTATTTAGATAATCTTGCAGCTTTAAATTACATAACAGTAAATAGAACGGCAGGACTTGATATGGTTTATTTGAAGAAAAATATTCCATTAAATGAAATAGTAGAAAAATATTACGAGAAAAATTAAAGATAAACTGTGAAGGAGCATAATATGAGCCAATTAAAGGATTTTATTGAAATAGACAAGAAATTTCAGAATTCAATAAACTTACAACTGGATATAGACAATAGAAAAAAACTCAACAATTATATACCTACACGTTCATCAATAAATATATTAAATGGATTTCTTGAGAACGTTATTAATAATAAAGAAAAGGCAAATATCCTTATTGGACCATATGGAAAAGGCAAATCACATTTATTGTTGGTTTTATTGGCTATTCTTAAAGAATCAGAAGATAAAACAACAGAAAAACTTTTAAATAAAATAGAAAAAATATCAGATGTGACAGCCAATAACGCAAGACTTATTCATAAAGAATATAAGCCATTTTTGCCAGTTATTATTTCAGGAACGGACAGGGATTTAAATCATGGGTTTGTACTTGGATTAATGGAGGCTTTAAAGAAAAATGATTTGATTGACATTGCTCCTGATAGTGATTACAGCAAAGCTGTTGAAGTGATTGAAAATTGGAAAAATAAATATAAAAAAGTCTATAAGGAATTTGAGAATATTTTAACAGGTTATGAAACTAACGTTAAGGAATTAGAAAAAAGCCTTAAGTCAATGAATCGTAATGGGTTAGAAATTTTTAAGAAAGTATACCCTGAATTGACGGCAGGAAGTGAATTCAGACCGATGGTTCAGGACAATGCAATGACACTGTATAGAGAAATAAGCATTGCACTTAAAGAGCATGGATATGGTGGCATTTATATTATTTTTGATGAATTCAGCAAATATATAGAAGGGCATGAAAGGGAAACATTTGCCTATGATATGAAGATACTTCAGGATATGTGTGAATTGGCAAATAATTCAAAAGAACAACAGATACATATTACATTTGTTGCCCATAAAAGTATAAAAGAGTATGGAAATGCATTGCCTCAGGATATGATTAATGCATTTAAAGGTGTAGAAGGCAGATTAAAGGAAATAAGATTTATTGTATCAGCTCAGAATAATTATGAACTTTTGCAACATGTAATTAAGAAAAAAGGAACAGAATATAAGGCATGGCTAAAAGAGGAAAATAATAGTGAAATTATTAAAGAATCTTATAAAATACCATGTTTTCAAAGTATGTTTAAATTTAGCGACTATCAGCAGATAGTTGTAAAGGGAGCATTCCCAATGTTGCCTATAACAGCGTATGCGTTACTTAATATAAGTGAAAAAGTAGCCCAAAACGAGCGAAGCATTTTTACTTTTTTGGCAAATGACGAAAAGGGAAGCCTTGTCAATTTAATTGAAAACGGAGCAGATGAATTGCTTTCAGTAGATGTAATTTATGATTATTTTAAAAATTTATTTAAGGAAAGTATTTCACTTACAAATATTCACAATGAGTGGCTAAAGGCAGATTATGCTTTGACTAAGGCAGAATCTTTAGGTGAGGAAAAAGTAATTAAGGCTATAGCCATACTTCATATGATTAATAAAAATGAAGAGGTACCGGTAAAAAAAGAAGAAATTCGTCTGGCTACAGGACTTAGTAAAGAGGATTTTACAGGATATTTGCAGAAATTAGAAAACAAGGAAATTGTAAAATACCGTAATAAACTTGGAATATATACTTTCAAAAATAATATTGGAATTAATTTGGATAAGTATATGAACCAGATGATTGAAAAGCAGTCATTAAGCTTAAATTGGGCAGAAGAGTTTGCAAATATTTCTGAATTAGAATATGTACTTCCTAAAAAATATAACAGGGAATACACTATGACACGTTTCTTTAAATATGTGTATATGACACAGGAACAGTTTCTTAGTGTAAAGAATTCAAACTATTTGTTTGATACATATAAAGCTGACGGATTAATTGTATGCATTGTAATGTTAAAAGAAAATGATGCAAATGAAGTAAAGGCGCATACAGATAAGCTTAAGGATGAAAGAATAGTAGTAATTTATCCTAAAAAAGCATTTGGACAGCAGCAAAGCATCAGAAAATTAAAAGCCGTAAAGGCATTGCTTAAAGATAAGAATTTTATAGATGAAAATAAAGTTTTACAACAGGAACTCGAATTATATAGAGATGATTTAATTTTTGAAATTAATGGAGAACTTGAAAGTCTTTATATGCCTGAAAATGGAAATGATATTTGCTTTTACAGTGGACGTGATAGTGAAAAATTAAAATTTGAATCAGAAAAAAATTTTAACAGATTTTTAAGCGATATATGTTCTTCGTATTACGAAAATGCTCCTAAAATTAATAACGAGCTGATAAACAGACAGAATGTTTCAGCGCAGATTAAAAAAGCAAGAAATCAGATAATTGATGCTATTCTTGGAGAAGAAGACTTATCGGGATTTGAAAAAGGGACAAGTTCAGAATCAACTATTTTCAGGGCAACATTAGTTCATACAGGGATAATGGACAATAATGAATATGAGGCAGGATGCGAGAAAATTTTAAAAGAGATAAGAGATTTTATAGGTAAATGTGCCGGTAAAAAAACATCTTTTGATGAGTTGTATTCAAAAATAATGGGAGAAAAATTTGGTGTAAGAAAGGGAGTAATACCTATTTTTCTTGCAAATGAAATTGTAGGTTTGCAGGACACACCAATTATTTATCTTCGAGATAAAGAAGTTGATATATCAAGCGAAATACTAAATAACATAAATGAGAAACCGGAAGAATATTTCCTATTCATTGAAAAAGAAAATATGGAAAAGGAAAAGTATCTCAATATTTTAGAAGAAAACTTTATTACTGAGGAAATAAAGAAAAAGAAACAGTCTAAGATGCAGAGATTAAGCAATATTGTTGAAAGTATGCACAGATGGTACAGGTCTATAGACCAGTATACTCTCACATTTACAAAACAAATTTTCAATAAAAAAGAAAAGGGATATATAGAAGAGGAAACATTTGAAAAAATAAAGAAATTCAGAAAGATTTTTAAAGGGATAGAGTTAAATCCAAGAGAAGTCTTATTTGAGAAAATACCGGAAGCAATTTGTGGAAATATTGATGATAATGCATATGAAAAATGCACACATGAAGTTTTAAAAATAAAGAAATGCATGAGTGAAAATCTGTATTTTACAAAAATAAAAACTGCAACGGATATAAAGAAAATTTTTGGCGAAAAAGCAAATGACAGTCTTAGCGAATGTCTAAAAACATGGTATGTAGAGCAAAGTGAAAAAGCAAAGTCACATATTTTTGCAGAAAATATAACTGGATTTATGACTTATATTGGACAGCTAAAAACTAATGATGAATTAGAAATCGTATCAAGAGTGTGCAAGATAATTTCCGGAATTTATATAAATGACTGGAAGAATGATTCTTTTGAACAATTTATGGATGAATTGGCGAGAGTAAAGGCGAGCGTTGAGGCAGTAAAGGAAAATAATGAATCAGGCTCAGGCGAAAACAGAATTTATATTGAAAATGGTGGAAATAAGATAGAAAGATTTTATGAGACTGATGATGACGACAGCACAAGTTACTTTTTACAAAATGCTATTGAAGAAGCATTAGAAGAATTTGGGGATACGTTGGAACTTAATCAAAAAGTTTCGGTACTTGCAAAGGCATTGGAGGATTTATTAAGCAAATGAAATTAACTTATTTGGATAATGGGGCAACAACATTTCCTAAACCTGAAAAAGTATATCAGGCAATGGATGATGTAAATAGAAATCTGGCTGTAAATGCCGGACGAGGCTCGTATGATTTGGCTAAGAAAGCTACAGGTTTAATAGATGAAACGAGGACAAAAATGCTAAGTCTTGTTAATGGAGAACAGGTAGCTGATGTTATATTTGCACCTTCAGCAACAATTGCACTTAACATGATTATAGGTGGTCTTGACTGGAGTGAAAATGACATATGTTTTGTTTCTCCATTTGAGCATAATGCAGTAATGAGACCGCTCAAAAAAGCCCAGGATGAAAATAAATTTGAAATTAAGCAATTACCTGTGATTAGAGAAAACATGACAATTGATTTGGAAAAAATGGAATATTTATTTTCTGTTAATAATCCGACAAAGTTGTTTATAACACATATAAGTAATGTTACAGGATATATTTTACCGGTAAAACAGATTGTGAAAATTGCAAAAAAATACAATTGTAAAGTGATTATAGATGCTTCACAATCGCTAGGATTAATTGATATAGATTTGATTAATATGCAGGCGGATTTTGTTGTGTTTGCGGGTCATAAAAATATGTACGGACCATTTGGAATAGGTGGATTTTATATGAGAAAAGGAGAAAAAATTAATCCTTTTATTGCAGGAGGAACAGGTAGTGATTCACTCAATTTGAATATGCCGTCATCAATTCCGGGAATGTTTGAACCATCGAGTCCAAATATAGTTGCAGTTGCAGGACTAAATGCTGCAGCAGATGTTATTAAAGAAGAAAGTGTAGATTATTTTAAACACGAGAAGGGACTCACGGATTATCTTATTTCTGAATTAAATAAAAATATAAATGTAGTTATGTATTTGCCACCTAAAGATGCACATGTAGGAATTGTGGCATTTAATATAAAAGGTTATAAAGCGTCAGATGTAGGAATGATTCTTGATGAAGATTACAGCATTGCCGTTAGAACAGGGTATCATTGCGCACCACTTGTACATGAATATTTGGCAGACACAGATTATGTAGGTGTGGTTAGGGCAAGTCTTGGAAGATATACCACGAAAGATGATGTGGACAGGCTGATTATGGCAGTGGAAGAAATTGGTGAGGAATAATGAGTTTTAGAGATTTAAAAATACAGGTTAGGTACAGAAGTGATGAAAATGATATACCAAAGGATTTTTTAATACCAGTGTTAGAAAAAAGTGTGATTTATAAAAGATCAGCCGGATTTTTCTCAACGTCTGCACTTTTAAATATTTCTGTAGGTTTATTTGCAATGGCACAAAATAATGGAAAGGTTGAACTTATTTGTTCGCCAAGACTTTCTGATGAGGATGTTGAAGCCATTAATTTAGGATATAAGACAAGAGATGAGGCTTTCACGGAGGCTTTACAGTTAAGCATTACATCACCTATGGATTATTTTGAAGAAGAAAGATTGAATCTTGTTGCAACGATGATAGCAAGTGGAATGTTAGATTTGAAAATTGCATTTATGGAAAATGAGACCGGAATTAATATATACCATGAAAAATTAGCGATATTTGAAGATGAATTTGGAAACAGAATCGGATTCACAGGTTCGCTTAATGAATCAGAGAATGCATTTAATGATAATTTTGAATCTATTTATACATTTTGTAGCTGGAAAGACGAAAGCCAGAAGGATGGTATAGAAAAATTAGAAGAAGATTTTGACAAAATGTGGAGTGACAGTACAAACAAGTTGCGAATTATTCCATTCCCAAAAGTAATTATAGAAAAGTTAAAACAATTTAAAAAAGATAAAGTTGATTATGATACAGACAAGAAACAGTTTGATTATCATGATTTTATAAAACCTGAGAAAATATTTAAAATCCCTGATAATGTCAAACTGAGGGATTATCAGATTGAAGCAATAAACGGATGGGAACAACAGGGATATAAAGGAATATTTTCAATGTCAACAGGATCGGGAAAATCATTTACTGCTTTAGCCTGTATGGCACATTTGGCTGAAAAGGTGGATGAAAAACTGGCAGTGTTTATTGTATGCCCATATATACATTTGGTCGGACAATGGGAGGAAGATGTAGTTAACTGGGCATGCAATCCTATAATAGCTCATTCAAAGTCATCAGATAAAAAATGGGATTTAAATTTAGTAAAGGCATATAAGCGATTTAGAAATAATGGGAAACCATTTGTATGTATAACTACAAATGATACTTTTGCAAGTGAAAAAATACAAAATATTATACATAGATTAAATGAAGAACAAAATGTACTTTTGATAATTGATGAAGCACATAATTTTGGCTCGGTCAGATTGTCAAATATGTTGCCTGAAAATATTAAATATAGAATTGCTTTATCAGCAACAATAAAACGACATATGGATAAAAAAGGGACTCAGAAGATTTTTGATTATTTTGGAGATGAGTGCATAGTTTACGATTTGGAAAGAGCGATAAAAGAAGGTGCCTTATGTAAATATAAATATTATCCTATACCGGTATTTTTGGATGAAGATGAATTGGACAAATATTCATATCTTACGGAAAAGATAAAGAAGTTTGTTGTCGAAGAAGAAGGGAAAGTAAAAATATCGGAGGAGGGAAAATTATTAGTTTTCAAAAGGTCAAGATTGTTGGCGGGTGCAAGAAACAAGCCCAAAAAATTAATGGAATTGATGGAAAAGTATAAGAATGAAGACAGTATTTTAGTCTACTGTGGAGCGACATCAATGGAAAATGAAGATGAAGACAAAGAAACTGTCGATTTGGTAAGACAGATAGATGGTGTTACGGAAATGATAAACAAATCATTAGGAATGAGGGCTCACAGGTTTACGGCAGAAGAAGACTTATATGAACGTCAGGAGATAAAAAAATATTTCCAAAATGGTTTATATCAGGTAATTACGGCTATTAAATGTTTAGATGAAGGTGTAAATATTCCGGGGATTAAGACAGCGTTTATTATGAGCAGTTCAAGAAATCCAAAGGAATTTATTCAAAGGAGAGGAAGACTTTTACGAAAAAGTTCAAATAAAGAATTTGCAGAAATCTATGATTTTGTAACTTTACCAAGAAAATTGACAGATGTGGCTTACGACGATTTTGAAAGGGATAGGTCAATTATAATTGGAGAACTGTACAGAATTAATGAATTTGCAAAGCTAGCTGACAATAGAATAACAGGTGAAAGTCTTATGACAGATATTATGAATTCATATAGTGTATTTTTTGATATCGACGAAGAAATAGAAAAAATGGAGGAGTATTACGATGGATGAAAAAAATCAGGTTGAGAAACAGGTAGTTAAGGAAATGTTTGATGAAATACGTAAAATGGAAACCAGAAATGTACGAAGTAATGAATATAGTGATAAGCAAATGGTTGATTGGATTTGTACAAAAATTATGAAAAAAGCACGTAAGGATATGGAGGGAACGGTATGAGATTTAGAAAGATTAAATTACATAATTTTATGAGATATAAGGGAGATAATGAATTAAATTTTTCATGTAATCCGGAAAAGAATGTAACAATTATATTAGGTGATAATACATTTGGAAAAACGACAATTGCTCAGGCGTTTAGATGGGTATTATATGGAAATGTAAATAAAACTAATTATGTGGATGATGTAAAAGAAATTACACTTTTAAATAATGAGGTTATTGCGTCCCTTAGACAGAATGAGATTGCGGATGTAAAAGTCGAACTTGTTGTTGAGGACGGGGATAAAACTTATGAATTTATAAGAACTCAAAAGTTTAGAAAAGTATATGATGATCCGGGAGATTTAACAGTTTTACCTGTAAATATAACTCCATTTTTGGATATGAGTGTGAATGGTGGAGGGCTTATAAGTAATGCCGGTAATCGTGATAAGAATCATCCGTCAGGATGTGTACAGAAAACTATAGAAGAGATGTTCCCTGAAAAATTATCGAATTATTTATTCTTCGATGGTGAAAGATGGAGCCAGACTAAAAACAAATCAGAAGATATAGAAAAATCAATAAATATTATTTTAGGTATTTCGTCAATTCTTAAGATGACAGAACATTTAAAAAATGGAAATTCCGAATACAGGACAAGTGTGTTAACTAAATTAAGAAGAAGTGTAAAAGGATCTACGGATGAATTTAGAAAGACAGAGTATGCAATAAAAGAGATAGACAAAAAAATATGGGAAACTAAAGAAGCAATTGAAAACAAAACTAATGATCTTGAAATGGCAAGACAGAAAGCTGAAGAATTAGATGAAATCCTTAATGAAAACAGCAGTATGGAACAACAGCAGAAGGAATTGAAAAGCAATGAAAAAAATCTAATAAATGAAAAAGGGCATGCCAGAAGATATTATGCAGATATTATAAATTTGCTTAGTAAGTCAGATAAATTTTTTACAAGTGAATTACTTCCAAGAATTGAAGCAATATTAAATGAAGTTGACATTGAAGGAAAAGATATCCCGGGAGTTACTTCAGATACTATAGACTGGCTTCTTAACAATGGGGTATGCCTATGTGGTGAAAAACTAGAAGAAGGTAGCTCGCATTATGAAACTATGATTAAGTTGAGACAGGATGTATATCCAAATAAGATTGGAGGCCCGGCTAAATCATTAAAGTTAAAACTTGCTAATTGGAAGCACGATAATTCAGAGTTAGTTTCAGAAATTAGAGAAAAATGTAGGGACTATGAAGATACACAGGATGATGTCGAAGAAATAGAAAGAAATATAGAAAATCTGGAGCGAAAGATTGACAGAAAACTAAATCTTGAGGATGTGAGAAGAAAGTATAGGAATTTTAAGAATAGATGCAATGAGTGTGAGACAACAATAAATTCATATAATTATCATTTGGAAAATTTACAAAAAGAAAAAGATAGCCTAACAAAACAGTTAGATGGAATAGCAAAGCAGGATAGAGAAAATGCAGTTGTATATAGAGCCATCGCATATGCAGAAGCATTATTTGAAAAAGCAGATTACAATGTGAAAGCCAGAAAAAGTAAAACTTTGGAAGAATTAAACGCCCTTATTAGTGATAATTATGAAAAAATGTTTAACAGCAATGAAAAGTATGCAAAATTAGAGGACGATTATAAGATGCATATGTATTACAAAGCAGGAGGAGAGGAAAGGAACCTTTCAGAAGGAGAAGTTACAGCAATTAATTTTGTATATATAGTTAGCATTTTGGAATTGGCAAAGAGAGAAAAGAGCAATCAGGAAGAAAAAGAATCAGTGTTAAGTCTTCCTTTGGTTCTCGATGCACCATTTTCAAAATTAGGAACTCAAAATATAGGACTTATTTCAAGAAAATTGCCGGAATTTGCTGAACAGGTAATTATATTTATGCTTGATAAGGATTGGGAGGCATCAGGCCTTGATAAATATACATTAGATGATTATTGCTACAGGGTAGAAAGAGAATATTCTGATGTAAGTTCAACTATAGTTGGAAATGGAGGGGTAAAATAATGGAAGAAAAAAAGTATGACTATTTTAAAAATGAAGATTTTGTATTACACGGAAGATATGCTAAATATGTTGATGCAATGTGGGTACAGGGAAAAATTGAGGATCATAGCAGATTTAAGAGACTTGTAGATTTATATGCTGTGGGTGCCATAATTGGACTTAGAACAGGTAATAAAAGAGCTGATGATTTTGAAACAGATGATAAAAGAACAGTTCAATTAAAACAGATTGCAGGAGAGTATGACAGGTTTAAAACTATTATGCAGGTTATTTTGCTAATTGACGATAGCAGAAATATGACGCCGGAAGAGAAAGCAAGAATTGCATTTGATACAAATGACAAAAGCGAATATAGATACAAGGAAGATATGGAGTTATTTAATTCATATGCGAGAGGCGGTATAGAGTACCTATATAATAAGCTTGTATTGCGTTCCACAAAAGAAGATGATGAATTTGTAGACGCAAGAGTAGCAAATATAATGGCACTGTTTAATGATGATATGCAAGGTGAAGCGATGTAGAGTGAAAGAATAAGTGTTAATAATGAAGAGGAGTGTAGAGAAGAGTTAGAGAATAGATGCAATAATTTTATTGGAAGTTTAATGCAACATATTGGTCACTTACTCCAGAAATATCACATAATGTTTATATTGCACAAACCTGCAAATAATGTTACACTTTGAATATAGAATATTCTAACTAAAATTAAAAATTCGGCCGGAGTTTGAAGGGAGTATAGTTGCAGAAGTGGGAACAATTAGGGCTTTCAGATAATTTTATTTTTCAGAAGGTAATGTTAAATGAAGAATTATGCAGAAAGATATTAACTGAAATAATTGGCATAGAGGTTTTAAAAATTAAATATGTAGACTATGAGAAAACTATAGCAATAAGAAATGATGCTAAGGGAATAAGGCTAGATGCATATATTAAAGGCGACGATGCCGTATACAGCGTGGAAATGCAGAATTTAAGTAAAGACAATCTGAAGAAAAGAAGTAGGTATTATCATGATATGATTGATTTAGATTTACTTGAAAGAGGATGTAGATATAAGAATTTGAATAATACATATGTGATATTTATATGCGATTTTGATTTGTTTGGAGAGAAACAATATAAGTATACTTTCACAAGTAAGTGTGAAGAGGTTCGCGAATTGGCTTTAAATGAAGGAAGAACAACAATTTTTATGAACACGAAAGGACAAATCGGAGACGTTAGTGAGGATTGTAAACTTTTTCTTAAAGCGGTCAGGAGCCAGTTTACTGCTGATCCTTTTTCTGCTATATTAAAATCAGAAGTGGAACGAATAAAATCAAGTACAGAATGGAGGAGCGAGTATATGCGTTTAAGTGAATGGCTTGAGGATGAGAAAGAGTTGGCACGTGAAGAAGGAATGAAAGAAGGCAGAGAAGAAGGCAGAGAAGAAGGCAAACAAGAAGGTTTACAGGAATTTTTAGTAACATTGGTTTGCAAGAAATTAATCAAAGGTGAAAGTTGTGAACAGATAGCTAAACAGTTGGAGGAGAGTGTTGATTCTATTGCTAACATAAGAGACATAGCTGAAAATACTGAGCCTAAATATGATGTAGAGAAGATAATGCAAGAGATTTCAAAATAGCAGAAATCAAAAATGCCGGTAATATTAATTTATTGCTGGTATTTTTTGATGAAAAAATTTTTTATGCAAAATAAAATAGTAAATATAATGAATAAAATTTATATTGCAAATAAAAAACAGATATAGTAGTATATCAGAAATTAAAATAATGGGGGACAATGAAGTAAAAAAATATTGGTACGGGTTTGCAAAGGAGGGGTTTCTATGAAACTAATTTATATTAGACAGCAGAACTTTCATTTGGCAGACGAAAAGGAACAGGATGACATTTTGACACATTATGAGAAGAAGAACAAAAAAATTTGGACAAAGAGGATGATAATCTCATTTGTATTAGTAATTATTGGAGTTATATTTGAAATAATAGCATCCCGTGTATCACCATGGATGTATTCCGTTAGAGATTACTACAGGGTGGCTATCATATGGGGAATAGCTATTTTCTTCGTGTTTAATATTTCATCATGGGCATTGCTTGATTTTTGGCAGGATATGGAATATAGACCTGATAAGACTCCAATTTTAAAACTAAGAGTTAAGAGCAAATTATTTGTGGAGAATCTTACAATAATCAGACAGAAAAAATGGTTTGTTATGTGTGAAACAGATGAAGGATTAATAGAAGACGTTATTATTGTAAATAATCGTTCAGATTTTAATACTATAAAAGAAGGCGATATGATTTATGTAAAACGTGAAGGTGAAGTAGGTGAATATGTGTATTATTACATTGCATAATGTGATGAATTAAGAAATAGAAGAGAAGATATCATTATGCATAAGACTATTAAAAACAGTGCATATTTTAATTAAAACTTACAAATAATAAGAAATATATTTAATGCCAGAGTCGCTAAGCCGTAAACTAGTGATGAATAAGAACATTGCAGTTTCGGGCTTTTGACTCTGGCATTGTGCGTTATAAGAAAAAGCAATATTGAGAATAAAATATATTTCGTGAGATATTCAATTCTAACAATTGTTGCAAACACGCTTTGAAACTAGAATTTATATACCTATGCCAGGTATTACAAATCATACCTTGACAATAGGAATTAACGTGTTATAATGCATAGTGTAAATCATATCAATTTACTAGGAATATATACAATAAAACAATAGATTTAAGTTTGTGGAAAGGTAAGGTATCTGTTATGAACAAGACCATATACATGGATAATGCAGCAACTACAAGAGTGTTGCCTGAAGTATTTGAAGAAATGAAACCATATTTTTTGGAACAGTATGGAAATCCATCTTCTGTGTATTCATTTGTAAATGATGCTAAGAAGGTTGTAGATCAGGCAAGATTTACAATTTCTGATTTTATAAATGCAAAACCGCAGGAAATTTATTTTACTGCAGGTGGAAGTGAATCTGATAACTGGGCATTAAAAGCAACAGCAGAAGCTTATGCAAATAAAGGAAAACATATTATTACATCAAAAATTGAGCATCATGCAATTCTTCATACATGTGAATATCTTGAAAGAAGAGGGTTTGAAGTAACATATCTTGATGTAGATGAAAATGGTATTGTTGATTTAGAGCAGTTAAAGGCATCAATCAGACCGGACACTATTTTAATATCAATTATGACAGCAAATAATGAAATTGGTACAATCGAACCAATAAAAGAAATTGGTGCAATTGCAAAAGAACACGGAATTTTATTCCATACAGACGCTGTACAGGCTTACGGACATATTGCAATTGATGTAGATGAAGCAAATATTGATATGCTAAGTGTTAGTGGTCACAAATTTAATGGCCCTAAAGGAATAGGATTTTTATACATCAGAACAGGTGTAAAGATCGGTTCATTTATTCATGGCGGAGCTCAGGAAAGAAAGAGAAGAGCCGGAACACTAAATGTACCTGGAATTGTCGGAATAAAGAAAGCAACTGAAATTGCAAGAGACACACTTAAAGAAAGAAGTGAGTACGAAACAAAATTAAGAGATTATGCAATTGATAGAATTTTAAATGAAATTCCATTTACAAGATTAAACGGAGACAGAAAAAAACGTCTTCCTAATAATATGAATTTCTGTTTCAGATTCATAGAAGGTGAATCAATGTTAATATTATTAGACCAAAAGGGCGTATGTGCATCAAGTGGTTCAGCCTGCACATCAGGTTCATTAGATCCTTCACATGTATTACTTGCTATTGGTCTTCCACACGAAATTGCACATGGTTCAATCAGGCTTACAATTAGTGAGGAAAACACAAAAGAAGAAATAGATTTTGTAATTGATAATTTGAAACAGATTATAGAAAGATTAAGAGCAATGTCACCATTGTATGCAGATTACGTAGCAAAACATAAATAATATTTTAAATTTCAAAGAAGGAGGATAAACTATGTACAGTGAAAAAGTTATGGATCATTTTATGAATCCAAGAAACGTCGGTGAAATAGAAAACGCAAGTGGTGTTGGTACAGTTGGAAATGCTAAATGTGGCGATATCATGAGAATGTATTTAGATATTGATGATAATGGAATAATTCAGGATGTTAAGTTTAAGACATTTGGATGTGGAGCAGCAGTTGCAACTAGTAGTATGGCAACTGAGCTTGTAAAAGGAAAAACAATACAGCAGGCTTTGGAGGTAACAAACAAAGCAGTTATGGAAGCGTTAGACGGACTTCCACCTGTAAAAGTACATTGTTCATTGTTAGCAGAAGAGGCAATTCATGCAGCATTATGGGATTATGCAGAAAAGCATAATATTAAGATTGAAGGTCTTGAAAAGCCGGTTAATGACATCAGTGAAAAAGAAGAGGAAGAAGAATATTAAACTACAAAAATTGAAATAGGACCCTGGGATTTATAAAAGTGAGAGGATTTTGTAAATTATAATTGTTAAAAGATGTTAACTTTATAGTTTGCTTCACTAACCTCTCGCTTTTTTTCATTTATAATGATAAAATGATGTGGATATAAAAAGTATATCTAAAAAAGAAAAATAAAATTTTTGTAATTTTAAAATGAAAGGAACGATAAGAGTTTTATGGCAGAAAAAGTAGTCGTTGGTATGTCTGGCGGTGTTGATTCATCGGTGGCAGCATATTTGCTTAAAGAGCAGGGATATGATGTTATGGGAGCAACAATGCAGATATGGCAGGATGAAGATAATATAACAATGGAACATGAAGGTGGATGTTGTGGCTGGTCAGCAGTTGACGATGCAAGAAGGGTAGCTTTCAGACTTGATATTCCATATTATGTAATGAATTTTAAAACTGATTTTAAAAAGTATGTTATAGATTATTTTGTAGATGAATATTTGCATGGAAGAACACCAAATCCATGTATTGCCTGCAACCGTTATGTAAAGTGGGAGTCGCTTTTAAAGCGCTCCATGGAAATAGGGGCAGATTATATCGCAACAGGTCATTATGCAAGAATTATAAAATTGGAAAATGGCAGATATACAATAAGAAATTCAGTAACAGTCGAAAAAGACCAGACATATGCTTTATACAATTTAACTCAAGAACAGTTAGCTCATACGTTAATGCCTGTGGGAGAATACACAAAAGATGAAATTAGAAAAATAGCAGAGAAGGTTGGTTTGGAAGTGGCAAGCAAACCTGACAGCCAGGATATTTGCTTTGTGCCGGACCATGATTATGCTTCGTTTATAGAAGAAGAGTCAGATACTAAATGTATGCCCGGGAATTTTATATTAGAAGATGGCGAAGTTGTAGGTAAACATAAAGGAATAACGCATTACACCATAGGACAGAGAAAAGGACTTGGTGTAACATTTGGAAAACCAATGTTTGTAAAAGAAATTAAAGCTGATACAAATGAAATTGTTTTATGTGAAAATGATGCATTATTTACAAAAGAAGTAATTGTTGAAAATGTAAATTATATGGCAGTTGAATCAATTAATGAACCGGTGAGACTTGTAGGAAAAATCAGATACTCACATAAAGGTGCATCATGTGTTGTTGAAGCGATAGATGAGAGTACAATTAAATGCACATTTGACGAACCTCAAAGGGCAGTAACACCAGGACAGGCAGCGGTATTTTACATGGATGACTATGTGTATTGCGGTGGAGTAATTAAGTAAAGTGAAAGATTTTATTTGGAGGAAAAAATATGGCAAGCGAAAAAGATATTGAAAATATTATTAATATGTTAGATGGAAAAGTTGCAGCAGGAACAAGCAGAATTAATTTAAATGTATCTGATGGTGTAAAAGATGGTGAAGTGAGAGAAGTTCATCATCATGGCCGTTGTGATGTTGGAAGCGCATGGGCAAAAGGAACAGTAAAGAATCCTGAATGTGTAGACATTCCAAATACAGATGCAATTGATGAGTAAGCGATAGTGGAATATTACGGAAACATAGTGCGTATCGCAGAGTTATCCGTAAAAATTTATAGCAAAATGAATAAAATTTAAAATGAAAAAGTATAATTACGGATGATTTTCAAAATTTGAGAGTCATCCGTAATTAATTTTATATAAAAAGAATTTAAAAAAAATCCTTAATTCCTATTGACATACTATGAAAAGTAGGATATGATAGTGCCAGTTGATAAATCATAGCATTCTACTATGAAAACTATGAAATTGAAAGCGAGGATAAAACATGGTAAGTTTTGTACAAGGAACATACTATATTCCAAAAGATGATCGAATGTGTTGTTGTTAAGTTAAGAAAATTATTTGGGAAGTAGTATACATAATTAATACTTGAGGAAAGATAAGGAGTAAACATTATGGCAAAGAAAACAAGAGCAGAAAGAAATTTAAAATTTGAAACATTACAGTTACACGTAGGACAGGAAAATCCGGATCCGGTTACAGATGCAAGAGCAGTTCCAATTTATCAGACATCATCATATGTATTTAAAAATTGCGACCATGCAGCGGCAAGATTTGGATTAACAGATGCAGGAAATATTTACGGAAGACTTACAAATCCTACAGAAGATGTTTTTGAACAGAGGATTGCAGCACTTGAAGGTGGTGTAGCAGCATTAGCAGTTGCATCAGGTTCAGCAGCAATTTCATATACAATTGAAAACCTTGCACAGAACGGTGACCACATCGTTGCAGCAAAGAATATTTATGGTGGTACATACAACCTTTTAGCACACACACTTCCATCATACGGAATTACAACAACATTTGTTGATCCATTTAATTATGAAGAAATTGAATCAGCAATTAAGGAAAATACAAAAGCTGTATTTATTGAAACACTTGGAAATCCAAATTCAGACGTAGTAGATATTGAAAAGATTGCAAATATTGCACATGCACATAAGATTCCATTAGTAATCGATAATACATTTGCAACACCATATCTTGTAAGACCAATTGAATATGGTGCAGACATCGTTGTTCATTCAGCAACAAAATTCATCGGCGGACATGGAACAACAATCGGTGGTGTAATCGTTGATAGCGGTAAATTTGATTGGGAAGCATCAGGAAAGTTTGCTTCATTAGTTGAACCAAATCCAAGTTATCATGGTGTAAGCTTTACAAAGGCAGTAGGACCTGCAGCATTTGTAACAAAAATCAGAGCTATTTTACTTCGTGATACAGGTGCAACAATTTCACCATTTCATGCATTTATTTTCTTACAGGGATTAGAAACATTATCACTTAGAGTTGAAAGACATGTTCAGAATGCATTAAAGGTTGTAGAATATTTGAATAATCATCCACAGGTTGAAAATGTAAATCATCCATCAGTATCAAAGGACCCTGAACAGCAGGCACTTTACAAGAAATACTTCCCTAATGGTGGTGGCTCAATCTTTACATTTGAAATTAAAGGTGATGCACAGAAGGCAAAAGATTTCATTGATAATCTTGAATTATTCTCATTGTTGGCAAATGTAGCAGATGTTAAATCATTAGTTATTCATCCTGCATCAACAACTCATTCACAAATGACAGAAGAAGAACTTTTAGGTTCAGGAATCAAACCAAACACAATCAGATTATCAATCGGTACAGAAAATATTGATGATATTATTGAAGATTTAGAAGAAGCATTTAAAGCAGTGAAATAATGATACCCGCGATATGCAAATATTGGGTAGGATTGTGGGAGTGCGTAGCACGGAACAATCCGGAGGCATCAAAGTTGGAGAATTTTGATACCAATATATATAATATAATATATGAATTGAAAAATATTGTAGTATAATAAAATTTGTAATAAAAATAAAACGGAACCCGCAAAACCCGCATTAAGCGTAAAAAGACAACGGAACCCGCAAGAAAAGAAAGAAGGATTATTATGGGAAAGATATATAAGGGAACTTTAGAATTAGTTGGAAATACACCATTAGTTGAATTTACACAGATTGAAGAAACTGAAGGTGTTGAAGCAAAGATTTTAGCAAAACTTGAATACTTCAATCCGGCAGGAAGCGTAAAGGATAGAATTGCAAAAGAAATGATTGAAGACGCTGAACGTACAGGAAAATTAAAACCAGGTTCAACAATTATTGAACCAACATCAGGTAATACAGGTATCGGCTTAGCTGCAATTGCAACAACTAAAGGATATAAGAGCATTATCGTAATGCCTGAGACAATGAGTATTGAAAGACGTAACATTATTAAAGCATATGGAGCTGAGATTGTTCTTACAGATGGCGCTAAGGGAATGAAAGGTGCTATAGCTAAGGCAAATGAATTAGCAGAAGAAATCGAAAACAGCTTTATTCCGGCACAGTTTGAAAATCAGGCTAACCCTGAAGCACATAGAAAAACAACAGGACCTGAAATCTGGGAAGATACAGATGGAAACGTAGATGTATTTGTTGCAGGTGTAGGTACAGGTGGAACAATTACAGGTGTAGGCGAATATTTAAAGAAACAGAACCCTAACGTTAAGGTAATCGCTGTAGAACCTGAAACATCACCTGTTTTATCAAAGGGTGAATCAGGACCACATAAAATTCAGGGGATTGGAGCAGGATTTGTACCAAGCACATTGAATACAAAAGTATATGATGAAATTATTGCAGTACCAAATGAAGTTGCATTTGAATATGGAAAGAAAGTTGCAGCTAAAGAAGGTGTGTTAGTAGGTATTTCATCAGGAGCAGCCCTTTATGCAGCAATTCAGGTAGCAAAGCGTCCTGAATACAAAGGAAAGAATGTTGTAGTTCTATTACCTGATAGCGGTGATAGATACTATTCAACTCCATTATTCCAGTAGGAATTATGTATATATAATAACAACACAAAGACTCTCAGCCGTAACAGGTTGAGAGTTTTGTGTATTATATTGCTTTCTGCGCTATTTATCAGGTCTTGAGTAAAGTTTAGAACCGTTTCTGTAACTATTATTTTATAGGTTCAAAATTCTCTTCAAACAATAATTCATTTGTTTCCATGATTGAGTAATTATTATTGATGGAAAAAATAATTATAGAATCTCTTGCATCCTTTGCATATAAGATTTTTTGTTTGCCAATAGTGAGAGCACGCTGCGTTTCAGTAAGATTCAGACCTATTCCAATGCAAAGTGCGATTAGTTTTTCACGTCCGATAACCTTTTGACCTTTAAAAATTTCATAACCATAAGTTCTATCGAGATTTGAATTCTTAATTGCCTGGCTTTTAGAAATCCCTTTCTCAGTAAGTTTATTTCCCAAATATTCGTCAAGGCTCAGTTCTTCATCTAAATTTGATGAAATATATGATTTTAAATCCTTTTGATTGTTAGCAGATTTTAATATCTTTAAAAGATCATCAGTAGGTTTCTCTGATAAATTTTTTATGTCTGATTTGTTCAAATTAAAACGTCCTTTCTTTTGTGATAATCAAAAATAGTGTATAATATTAACTACATCAGTTTATTAAAAATGTAAAGGGAAATCAATATGACTAACAGAGAAAAATATATTTTGTCAATTTACGAAGAACTGTCCGATATGGGAAAACATGAAAATGTGAAATTAGTAAAAAATACTGTAAATGATGGAATATACATTAAAAAGACTTTGAAAAATTATAATATAGAAATATATAAAATTTTGAAAAACAGGCAAATCAAAGGAATTCCAAAAGTATATGAAATTATAGAAGATGAGAAAGAACTTATTATTATAGAAGAATATATACATGGACAGACTTTGGACAAAAAATATAACAAAACTGATGTGGAAACAGTAAAAAAAATCATGGAACAGTTGTGTAATATTTTAAAACAATTACATAATATGAATCCGCCGATTATTCATAGAGACATAAAACCAACAAATATTATGGTTTCAAATGATGATGTCGTATATCTTGTAGATTTTAACATTTCAAGGGAATATGACGAAAATCAAAGTGTTGATACAGTAATAATGGGAACACAAGGATATGCATCACCTGAACAGTGTGGTTTTGCACAGACGGATTGCAGGTCAGATATTTATTCGATAGGAATGCTAATGAAAAATATACTCATGGTTGATGAGTATCCTGATAAAGAAACAAAGAGTCTTAAAAGAATAATAGATAAATGTACATCTATAGACCCTGAAAAAAGATATAAAAATATAGAAAAGTTAGAGCAGGCATTAAATAATAAATTGGGCGAAAGAATTAGTTTTCAGTGTAATGAAACTGATGAAAAAATAAAACAGTCATTTTTGCCACCTGGATTTAGAAGCGGAAAGATTGCTAATATGTTAATTGCATTGGCAGGATATGCAAGTATGATTAGTCTTGCAATGGCGATGGAGTCAAGTAGTTCTAATCCGGTTGTTAAGACAAAAGAAGATATAGTGTTCAAGATAATTATGCTAATAACAGAATTAGTTACAGTAGCAATTTACTTTAATTGGAGAGGAATAAGAGACGGACTTCCGATTGTAAAAGAAAAAAATATGTTGATAAGATTGATTGGATTTGCAATTTATCCGGTTACAATTCTCGTATTATTAATAGTTGTTGCATTGATAATTATATAAATTGTAAGTTATAAATGTAAGGTCACTTTAAGCTTAGTTTTGTTTGCTTAGTTTGCAAATTGCAATTAAATATACATATAAAACTATCCACGAAATTTAATAAATTAATGCAAATTTACAATTTAATAATTGTATGCTGACAGCATACCAAATATTTCCACAAATCCTATAAAATAGTTGTAAATCAGACACGGATTTACGAAATGATTTCCGATTTCAAAACTTAAAACGGTCATAATTCCCTTGACTGTATTTTTAGGATTTGAGAAACGATTTCAATTTCAGAAATTAATCCGGTTAAATATAACATTTTAGAAGGAGGAGAGTATAGGTGTGTTTAAATTTAAATACATCATACCAGGAAAATTATGGCAGGCGAGAAAAAGAAGAAAAAATGGTGGATAGCAGCGATAGTGATTGTAGTACTTATAATTGTAGCAGCAGGGGGAAACTCAGAAGATTCAGATAAATCAGGAACTGATTCAAATCCTAAAAAAGTGTCGCAGACAGATGACAAAAAAGATTCTAATGATGAAAATAAAGGCGATGCTGATTCTAAAAATGATAAACAGGAAGAGTCAGTACAGACTGAGTTTGCAAAAGGTGATGTAGTTGAAACTAAAAGTTTGAAAGTCTCTTTTTTGGATTGTGGTGAATTTACTGATTATAGTGAATATTCAGAACCGGCAAAGGGAAACAAAATAATATATGCTACATTTGAATTTGAAAATATATCAGATGATAATGAATACATTTCTACAGGTGATTTTTCGTGTTATGCAGATGGATATGATTGCGAATCATATTATGATTTTGATCAGGAAAGTTTAGATGCAACTCTTTCAAAGGGAAGAAAAACAAAAGGAAAGATATTTTTTGAAGTACCTAAAGATGCAAAAGAAATAAAGATAGAATATGATATAAATTTCCTTACATCTGATAAGATAATTTTTGTATATCAGTAAGTGAAATAAAAATGCAAATACGGATAATATAAAAAATTGAGAGCAAAATAAACAATAGATTGCATATCAGTTGAATATATCTCGACAATAAAATATTTGCAAAAACATAAAGTCCTTTAAGTTAAGGTGATTTGCTTAGAAAATGGATATTTTTTCTAAAATGGCACAACCTATACTTAAAGGATTTTTTCCTTTTTAGTTTTAAAAATAAAGTATTTGATGCTAAAAAGTGTATTTTTCTTTTAAATAGGAAAAAACAGTTGAAATAAATAAAGGATATTTGTATTATAAATGGGGTTAGGTAATATGTATTTGGTATAATATTTCAAATATAATTTCTCAAATATCTATCCTTGGTTTTGGAAATTCAAATTAAGTAAATTAAGCGTATAAGGAGAAGAATAATGCGTAAAACAAAGATTGTATGTACAATAGGACCGGCATCTACAGACGAGAAAATCATTACAGACATGTGTAAAGCAGGAATGAACGTTGCGCGTCTCAATTTTTCACATGGCACACACGAAGAACAGCAGAAAAAAATTGATATAATTAAAAAAGTTAGAACAAAATTAAATCTTCCTATAGCGGTTATGTTAGATACAAAGGGACCAGAATATAGAATTAGAACATTTAAAGACGGAAAGATTGAATTAAAGGCTGGAGACCCATTTACTTTTACAACTGATGAAGTAGAAGGCGACCAGACAATAGTCTCTGTATCTTATAAGAATTTGAACAAGGATTTAAATGTAGGGGACAGAATTTTATTAAATAATGGTTTAATGGAATTTGTCGTAAAAGAAATTAAGGGAAACAACATTATCACAGAAGTTACAGTAGGTGGTGTTTTATCAGACAGAAAGAGTATGAGCTTCCCTAATAAAGTATTAAAACAGAAATATTTGAGTGAACAGGATAAGCAGGATATATTATTTGGTATTAAAAATGAAGTTGCTTATATTGCATGCTCATTTGTATCACAGAAGCAGGATTTATTAGATGTAAAGCAGTTTTTGAAAGAAAATGACGGTGAAGATATCGACCTCATTGCAAAGATTGAAAATCAGGCAGGTGTAGATAATATTGAAGAAATTTGCGAAGCCTGTGAAGGCATTATGATTGGCCGTGGTGACATGGGTGTTGAAATTGCATACGAAGAGCTTCCGGCAATTCAGAAGCATTTGATTACTAAGTGTCGTATGCTTGGTAAACGAGTTATTACAGCAACAGAAATGTTAGAGTCAATGATTACAAATATCAGACCAACAAGAGCTGAAATATCAGACGTTGCCAATGCTGTTTACGATGGAACAAGTGCAATCATGTTATCAGGAGAAACTGCAGCAGGAAAATATCCGGTAAAAGCTGTAGAAGTAATGGCTAAGATTGCTGAAAGAACAGAACAGAGTATCCATTATGATAAAAGATTTAGAAATTTTGATTTCCAGATTAGAAATGAAATAGATGCTATTTCACATGCAACATGTGGTATGGCTATTGATATTAAGGCAAAAGGAATTGCTGTATGTACATTATCAGGTATGACAGCAAGAATGATTTCAAGATTCCGTTCACCGGTTGATATTGTAGGTCTTACAACAAATGAGAAGACATGGAGAAAATTAGCTTTATCATGGGGTGTAACACCTATTATGGTAGAAGAATTTGATTCTACAGAAGTTTTATTCTACACAGCTAAGAAAACAGCTAAAGAAGTACTTGGCTTAGAAAAAGATGACAGAATCGTAATTACAGGTGGATATACAAATGGCACATCAGGTAATACAAACTTAATTAAAGTTGAAAGAATTTAATTAGCTGATTTTGAAAGATAAATAATTAGAAAAATTTAAATTAAAGAGGGACTGCAAATAATTGTGAATACTTTTATTTGCAGTTCTTTTTTAGACATTGCATTGTATGTTTAATTAGATTAATTGTTACTAAAAAGATTATTTCTATAAATTTATATTGACAAACAAAAGAATGTAAAGTATATTGTAGTTAGTTAAGACTAACGCAAAGTTTTAACAACTAACTGCACCTATAAAATCGGGCATAATGCAACACGAAAGTGTTTAGGTCATAAGTAAGTTTCTACCTCCAATGAAACACGACTTATGACTGATAAAGCCCGTAATTTTTTTGACCTACAGGTTAGTTATAACTAACTAAAGGCGGGAATTAAAATGTTTGGGAGGTAGGCAATATGTTTGAACAGGAGTTAATAGAGCATTGTTCTCCAACGTTAGCGTCTATTAAGGCAGCAAGCCTATTTACATATACATATAAATCACTAAAAGAGCTTCATGTAAGAGTGACTTATTGGAATTCAAAAATGAAGAGAAAAGGTATTACATTTGACATTTTGTCAGAAAACGTGGGAGTGAATAAAGCCCTTATATATGTTTACAGAAGAGCAGATTTGGAAAAAATATTAAACAGGGATGAAATAAGAAGTTTCTTATTAAATCATGGATATTTGATTGATGACAATGAAATTGTCGGAGGCGTTAATTGCGAAAACATAATACTCCAGTTAAAGAAGAAATTTGAAAAGTTAAATCAGTTTCCACATGAAATAGGAATATTTTTAGGATATCCAATAGGTGATGTAAAAGGCTTTATTGAAAATCATGGGTGCAATTGCAAATGTACAGGTTATTGGAAAGTATATTGCAATGAAGAAGAGGCAACAAAGACATTTCGTAAATATAAAAAATGCAGAGATATTTATATGAATCTTTGGATTAGTGGGCGTAGTGTTATGCAATTAACAGTTGCAGCTTAAATGAATATAAGTAGGCAGATTAGTTATAATACGTAGCACATAATAATTAGTCAGTTATATTCTGAAAATAATATCATATAATAAAAAACTTATGAATAATCATAAGCAAATATAAATAAGGAGGATTTTAACAAATGAGTAAAATCGCAGTAGTATTTTGGACAGGAACAGGTAATACATCAACAATGGCAACAGCTGTAGTTGAAGGAATAAAAGAAGCAGGTGCAGAAGCCGAATTAATTGCAGCAGCAGATTTTGGCGCAGCTAAAGTAAAAGAGTATGATGGAATTGCATTTGGATGCCCTGCCATGGGAGACGAAGTTTTGGAAGAAAGCGAATTTGCACCAATGTTTGATGAGTGCAAACCTGAATTACTGGGAAAGAAAGTAGCATTATTTGGCTCATACGGTTGGGGAACAGGCGAATGGATGGAAAATTGGGAAGCTGACTGTGCAGCATCAGGAATTAAACTTGCAACAGATAGTGTAATTGCTAATGAAATGCCTGATGAAGAAGCCCTTGCAGCATGTAAAGCTCTTGGAGCAGCATTAGTTTAATATAATAATTAAATAGTGTTTATACAAAACAATCTCAAATGTGAAATAGCTTTGATATAAAGCAAACCAAATAAGATTTGATAACTACTCCTGAAAAAATATGGAGAAAATCATAATAAATTCTACTAACATAATAAAAATGCCAGTGAAATAAGTTCACTGGCATTTATTATCTTGTGCTTTCTAAATATATTAAATACGCATCTTTAAATTGTGTATATTTTCTTCTGGTTAAATAGGCCTGCAATTTATTGCAGGAGAAATAGATTAATGAATGGTCGAATTTAGAAACATATTCTAGATTGACAATATAACTTCTGTGAGAAATAAAAAAACATGGCATATTTAATGTATCCATCCAATATTGCATGGTATGTATAGAGTCGTAATCTTTGTCAACAGTATGAACAGTTATTTTTCTACCATGAGCTTCAATGCAGACTATATCAGATGCTAATACGGTATAGACTTCATTTTTGGTTTCAATTGGAATTTTTGATACAGAGGAAGCGTATAAGTTCAGTGCATCCTTCAGATTCTTAAAAATTCTTTGTTTATCCAATGGCTTTGAAAGATAACGGAATACATGGAAGCGCATTGCGTCATCCAAATATTTTGAATATGAAGTTACAATAAATATAATTATGTTCGGATTTGATTTTTTGAGCTGATTTCCAACATATATACCGCTTACATCAGGCAATTCTATGTCTAAAAAAATAATATCTTTTTCATTGCAGTCTGAAAGTAAATCTTTACCGTTATTATAAACCGTTATTTCAGGTAGTTTTAAAGAGGTTGTATTAAAAAAGCAGTGTAAAATATCTTTTAGTTGTGTAGAGATTTCTAAGTCATCATCACAAATTAAAATTCGCATTGTAATTCCCCCTTCTACAATAAAATTGAATGTTGTTAATAATTATACAATAAGGATAAAATAAAATTCAATAATAATATATTTTTTAAAACTTCATAAACTTAGCGACCTTCTATTGCTATAATTGTATGAAAAGTATTTTTATCGTTGTTAAAATACATTTTAATATTTCCATTATATTTGTTAACGATTCGTTCTACGCTTTTAAGTCCAAATCCATGTTTTAATAGGTTCTTTTTGTTGGAAACAGGCATTCCGGATTTGTTAAATGTTGGACTGACAGTACAACTGTTAACAACATTAATTATAGTTATATTAGTATTTTCTTTTGAAGTAACACTTAAATCGATGTATGAATTCTGGATATTAATGCAAGCATCCATGGCATTGTCTAATAGGTTGCAAAACAATGCTGTAAGGTCAGAATAATCCAAATGACAAAGTAGCTTTTTTCGAACATCAACTTTAAATATAATATTGTTGTCTTTACATGATTGTATATAATGACACAGAAGAGAATTTAACAATTCATTATCAGAAATATGAACTGAAGTCTGTAAATCAGGTGAATTTAAAATAGTATCAAGATATTCACTAATTTTATCATGCTCATATTGTTCATTTAATTTGGCAATAGACATAAGGTGTTTTCTAATATCGTGAATTAGAATTTTTTGATTTTCATCTTGTTTAAATAAGGTTTTGTAGTATTCTGCCAAATCATATTCTTTTTGTAATTGCAATTGTAAATCCATAAATTCCTTTGCTTTTTGTTGAGTATAATTATAAATATAAAAAGTTAATATACATATAATAAGTAAAAATGCTGAACATGAAGAAAGCATATGTCTAAAATGTTTAGATATAGGAACACATAGCAATACTGTTGTGAGTGTAAGATAAATATAAATTGAAAATATTGGAATAACATTAAGTAAAGCGGTTGCCTTACTGGTATAACCATTTTCGTATGTTGGTGTATTTAATAAAATTGCAATAATTCTTAAAATTAAAAAATATAATATTTTAGATAACAATGTTACAGTAATCATAATTTTAATATTAGGGTGTATAGATATTGCTGTATTGGTAAATTGAGAAAATAGACCAATAATCGTCATTTCGCTTAAACTCATAATACTTGTAATTATTATTGAGTGAAAAAGGCAAACATTCCATTTAATATTATAAGATAACAATATAATGACAAAATTAATTAATGTGAAAAAAATTGTGTTTGTCCAAAAAGATTTTATAAAGGAAAGTAAAAATAGAAAGCCGTATCCTATAAATAAGGTAATAAAATTTCGTATTTTTGAGTATTTGGAATTAAATAAATTAGATGTATACCACCATAGTATTAAAGATTCTATGATATAAATCAATAAATATAGTATTGTTGTTTTCATAATAAGAACCCCCTGTATGTAATTAATAACTATTTATATATAAGATGTCGGTGCCAAAAGCCTCTCAACTTTGATGCCTACGGATTGTTCTGTGCTACGCACTCCCACAATCCTCCCCAATATTCGCATATCGTGGGATATTCATCTCACTTTTATGCGAATATTGGGGAGGGCCTCAAAGTCTTTCGACCACTTATTAGCAAGCTCATGTGGTCTTAGACTTTTTGACCCTAGTATCATATATAATATACTATAAAATAAAAAAAATCAAAACTAATCGACCAAAAAATACTATTTAATGTCGTTTCATGTATATAATGTCGATTTTTTTACAATGATAAATTATTATGTGTGTATAGCTTTCAATGGTAATAAAAAAGAAAGGGGGGAGTGCGTTGAAAGATAGAAATGTCATTACAAAAACAGCTAGGCTGATAACAGGTTCGCTTGATTTAGTACTTAAATCTAGTGCAAATTCGACATCATGTGGAGTTCTTTATCAACCAAAGGCACCCAAAACGTTGGAGCGTTTTAGAAATAAAAAGAAATGAGATGCCTATCGGTGTACATTGTTACATGGTTAATTAAGCAGAAAGCAATACTAAAAGAAGATAGAGAATTGTACGAGTATGCTACATACAGTTTTTTCTTGTCTTTTTTTCCTTTATTTATTTCGATAATTATAGGAAGTGTGATGGGAAAAGTCCTTGAAAGCATATTATTTATAATTACGTTTATGTCAGTCAGAAAATTTAGTGGTGGTTTTCATGCTAAGCAGGCATGGGTATGCATTATTTCTTCATGCATAATATTACTAGCATGTATTTGTATTATTACTAATGTTATGTATAGTAGTATTTTTGATATAGGTATTCTATGGGCGGTTATTAATCTGATTATGTTTAGTCCTATTGATAATGAAAATCGTAAATTAGATTTAAGTGAAAAAAAAGAATATAAATTAAGAATAATCGTTATAGTTTTAATAAGCGTAATAATATATTTCGCACTAATATTAATAAATAAAGAAGAATATGCTGTATGTATAAGTGCGGGAATAATGTTATCGGCATGTTTGCAGATACCATGTATATTGCAAAAATGCAATAGAAAATAAACGAAAACAGGCTTTTATGAAAATTGTAAAAAATATGATGACCAAAAACAACAGTTTTTTGTCGTTTCGTGTAATAAATATGGAAAAGAAAAATATATTTAGTTATATTAGTTTACAATCATTGAAGCTATATAATGTTGGTATTTTAATATCAATTAAATTACGAAAGGAGACAGGATTTTAATGAAGAAAAAAATTATATGTTTATTAACAGCAGCAACACTTTTAGTATCTAATATATGTAGTGTTTCAGCTGCGAATGTATGTGGAGGAAGTACAGTGTTTCAGAATACTAAAACAAGGGCGTTAGCAACGACGTATTGTTCTTATGCAACAGCATCAGATTATAAAATAATTACAGTGTTACATGCAACAGATTCTAGCCATAGTTCATACAATGTTAGTAAAAGTAAGAGTGCAACGACAACTGTTCAAAAGTATAAAGATACTGAAAATGGAAAGAAGTGGATAAGTGCATCTGGTGAACATTATGTTTATTATAAAGGAGGACTTAATTGGAGTTATAATAGTGTAGCTCCAAAATAGAGTAAGTAATAAGTGTACATATAGAGGTGTATTAAATAAATGCACCTCTATATAAATAAAAAATATCATAAAATAATTTTATGTAGTATAATGTAATAAAGGGAAAATAATGACAATATGTCAATTGGAATTAATTATAATAGGGGGTGTAGAATGAGAAACAAAAGTCTAAAAATATTGCTGTTATCTTCAGCAATAATACTCTCAGGATGTAACAATAATAATACAGAAAAAGATAGTGTTAGAGATTTTTTAAACGAAGCACAAAAAGAAGTAAAAGAAACAGTAACGGATACTAAAGAGGAAGTTTCAACAGTAAATAACAATAAAGATGAGCAGAGCCGATTGTCTAAGGAATTTCTTGAAGAAAGGTATCCGGGAAAAACAATTTTAAGTTATATGTATGCTGAACCACAAGCGTGGAATGATAATGTAGAGCATAGATACTCGGACGAGCAGATGGTTGCTGTGAATGATTATCTGGTAGAAAATGGTGCGGATTATGTTATTTATTTTATGCCTGTGACATTAGAAAATATGACATTAGATTATGCACTTGATGTAGTTAACGGAGAGAATCCGCCAGACATAATAACATCGGTAGGATACAGCGATGTAGTAGATAATTCAAGCAAAAAGATGATTTTCAGTGGAATATATGAAGATTTGGATAAGTATAGCGATACAGAATCATACAAAAAACTTATGGATGCATATCCTTCAGGATTATATAGATTGAGCCTTTATAATGGGGCATTTTATGGATTTAAGACATACGTTTTTTCGAGTGAAACAAATTACTATATGTACAACAGGGATGTAGCTGATAAATATGAAATTAAAAAAAGTGATATTGAAGGAAAATCACTTGGCGGCGTTATTCCTGTGCTAAATAAAATAAAAGGCTGGGAAAGTGATTATAAATATAGCGTTACGGCAAGTTACCTAAGTCAATATGAATTGAATTTTTTGGAGCCTAATTTTTATTTTGAAAATTATGATAGTGACCCGGTATTTTGGCTTGATTGTATTGGTGTAGATGCGAACACTGACGATGACAATGTTATAACAATTACTAATAGTAAAATGATAAAAAAGGATTATGAAGCTCTATATGAAATGTATCAGAAGGGATATAGTTGCATTAATGGCATAAAAGGCAAAAAAAATTACTACGGTACATCTAATCTTATAGGGGATGTAACTATTAATAGTTTTATAGAAAGTTGTTGCGTTACAACATCAGGAAAGAAAAAAATGAATATTCTTACACGCTGGGATACCAGTCAGAATATGGAAGTTGTACCTATGATAAAAAGATATACAACAGATATCGGAGGCTATTCAACAATTAATGGAGTATGTAGTAAATCTAATAATAAAGATAAAGCTTTAGATGCAATAGCTACGATATGCAGTGATAAAATACTGTCAAACATAATGGTAAATGGAACAGATTCCGTGGGGTATGAAGTTAAGAATTATACGCCAAAAAATTGTGATTCATATACGTCGGATGGAACAGACAATTTGGCAAATCAGTATCTTGTAGATGATAAGGATGATATTGATCGACAGCTGGCAAAAGAATCTATGAAAGATGCAAAAATAAATACGTCCATAGAGGGAGAGTATTTTGATTTATCAGGTTATAAAGAAAATTTAATAGAAATTAAAAAGATAGAAAGTGGATTTTTAGGAAATTATTATGACGTGCCGAAGTTATTTAGCGATGAATATGGAAGTTTTGAGGAGGCTTGGAATGACTTTGACAGAAAACTAAAAGAAGCCGGGGCAGATGAAGTTGTATCGGAAATAAATAAACAGAGATTGGAAATGAGTAAGGGGTGAACAAATGAGAAAGAGAGTTTTTTTTATGGTGGGATTACTGTCTTTATTTATGATGGGATGCGGAAGTCGTGATGTACAGACAAATGATAAAGTTAGCACTACAGAAGTAATAAAGACAGATGCATCTTATGGAGAGGATATGGTTACACTTGCGGGATACGATATGAGTACAGGCTATTCATGTATTCAAATGTATAATCCAAAGACAAATGCAACTATTGCTGCATGTGGTCTGGCTAACTGCAACCATGAATACGTGGAAGGTGAAAAAATTACATGTAATGCAATAATGGAAGGAAAAGTGGCATATCCATTTATTTATGAAAATAATCTTTATTATTTTTTAGATACAGGTGGAACAACGCTTTATAAAAGCAATGTTGATGGAAGTAATAAAAAGAAAATTGCAACATTAGATTTTTCTACAGATGATCATGAAGCTCTTTTTATCGATGGAAAGATTTATCTTACAAGTTTTTCTGATGAAGATGGCGAAGCCGATGAAGATGGAATGGCTATGGTTGCATCTGAAACATCGGAATTATATGAAATAGATATAAAAACAGGGGAGCAGAGAAAAATGACAGACTTTGGAAGTAAGGCAAAAATAGATTGCTTTTCAAAGACGAAGAATGGGAACAGGATATTTCTTGGTGTAAGGTATGATAATAAGAGTGTATATGATTCTGAGTTCAAAACATGGAATAAATATATGGAATGGTTTACTTCGTGTGATAATCCTTACGAAGAAGAGATAAAAGTTTTTGACGGACATAGTGATTATTATTGTGTAGATATAAAGAATGGTGATGTTGAAAAGATGGGCTTTAATTATAATATGACCTATGAAGGAATGGAGAATGTAAAAGGCTTTTACGACTTTTATTTAATTGGAGCTAATAAAAATTATTATTATTATACAACAAACTATAGCGAACAATATACTTTGTATGAATACGATATTAAAAAAGGCACAAGTAAGGAGTTGGATAATGCATATCGTATGACATATTCATATGCAAATAACAAAATATATATTGTAAAGACACAGTATGATAAAGATAAAGAACTTGGGGCTCCGGATGCGGAAGATAAGAGTATCCCTCCGGAATACAGATGCTATGATACGGACAAACATAAATGGACAGATATAAAGCCTGATTATGATATGGATAAAAAGATATTGGTATTACAGGCTGCAGGCAATAAATATCTGTATGGGTATATTAGTGATTTTGTGAATGAGGAATCAGAGAGTGATAGTTATGTATCGTCATTTTCACAAGGAGAGATGATTGGGTTAAAAATAAAGAAATGATAATAAAAGAATTAAAGAAAATAGTATTCTCTAAAATAATTATAGCGTTATTAATAAGTTTGTGCATAGTTAATGTACTTTATGAAACGAGAACACAAATAGAAACAAAGGAACAGATTGCTGCACAGGATAAGTTACAGAAGAATAAGATTGACAATTACGGTAAATATCTTATTAAGATAAAAGAGGATGGCACAAATATGCAAAGCATTGTATTGTTTTCTAAAAACAATAAATTTCAATTAAGCAATGCTAAAAGAACGGTTAAGGCATATGAAGCCGTAAAAAATGTGAAACCGGTATATGGTAACTATAGGGTGATTGAGAAGATAACAGAATTCGGACTTACGGACATAATACTTTTTGTAATGGTCGTTCAGATTGCACTTATATTAGTAAGTCAGGAAATAAAAAAAGGAATGTTAGATTTATTAAAATCCTGCAGGAACGGACGGTTGAATTTAATTGTGAACAAGATGGTGGCATTATCCATAACGTCAGCAATTGCAATAATAATTGTATATGGAATTAAATTTGTTCAGTTATATATTAAGTATGGACTTAGCGGAATGAATGTACCGATTCAGTCAGTGCGTGGATTTTATGAATTTGCCCTGCCAATGCAGATATGGCAGTATATGATTATATATTTCATGGTTAAATGGATAGCTGTCTGCATTATAGGAATTGTAGTTATAGGAATAATATCGCTTGTAAAAAATGAAACGGTTACTTATGGGATAATTCTTATAAGCACGGCAGTTTCATTACTTATAACTAATAGTATTGAGTGGAATATGAGTACGGCTGTATTTAAAATGTTAAGCCCTGTTACCTTATTAAATACTAAATCGTTTATGGCAAAATACATAAATATAAATATTTTACAACATCCTTTTGAATTGTTTAAGTGGACATTAATAATAATGGCAGTTTATCTGTCGGCATCAATAGTCTTTGCAATGTATTCGTTTACAACGAAAAGAGTAATAAAGTTTCCGCATTTAAGAATTGCTAAAGGACAGAAAAACATAGGCATAAAATCAAAAGGAATACTTAGTTATGAGAAAAAGAAAATATTTGCAGTTAATAAAGTTGCTTTCTTTGTCATAATACTTGTTGTGATTCAGGGATATTTTTTGAGCAATGATAATACTAAAATGGATTATCATGATAAATGCTATGCAAATTATATTTCAAAAGTATATGGAGTTCCGGATAAAAAGAGTCAGGAGTATCTTGATACTGAACAGAAAAGATATGATGAGATTCAGGCAGGATATGACGAACTTACGGAAAAATACATAAATGGTGAGGTTGATAATCAGGTATATGTTATGGCAAGTCAGGAATATAATGCACAGATGATGCCATACGATGATTTCCAAAAAGTTCAGGAGAAAAATGATTATCTTAAAGAACTGAAGGAAAAGCAGAATATTGAAGGCTGGTTTACCAATGATTTAGTATTCGGTTACATATTTGGTGATGTAACAATATACGATAAGGATATTAGTTTCCTGATTTTATTTATCATTGCAGTATTTTGTGTAGTGCCAATATTTACTTATGACAGGCAGAAAGAAATGCAGAAACTTTTGGATACTACATATTATGGAAGAAGCAAATTAATTAGAAATAAATATTTAAACGCAATCTTAATTTCGGTTGTTTTATGGTGTATTGAAACTATTCCATGGCTGGTTATTTTACTAAAGGCATATAAGCCAAACGGATTAATGGCACCTGCACAGAGTCTATCACAGTTGCAACATTTTCCATTACATATATCAATTCTTGCAGCTTTGATTTTAATTTATTTGTGTAAATGCATGGGTATAATTTTACTAGGTTTGCTTGTAGTGGGAATATCGGATTTTTCTCCTGATTACATCAAAAATGTAGTAATATCTATGGGAATTATAGTTATGCCGGTTGTGCTATATATGCTGGGAGTTGAATTTATGAATAAGATTATGTTTATTCCGGTAGTAAACATGAGCGATTATTTTACAAAAGCAACTGTAGTGGAATGGATTAATTTAGCAATTATTATAGTAGCAGTTTTTATTATGAATTTTAAAAATCTTAAGAACTATACTAAAAGAAAAATTTTATAGAAAAGGGATAAACTATGATTTTAGAAATAAATAATCTTTCGAAAAAGTATGGTGACAAAAAAGCACTAAATAAATTCTCGTGTAAATTTACAGAAGGAATATATGGTTTATTAGGACCTAATGGTGCAGGTAAATCTACATTTATGAATATTTTAGTAGATGCCATAGACAGAAGCAGTGGAGAAATTTTATATAATGGAAAAGAAACAATAAGCATGGGCAAAGATTATAGAAATCTTATAGGATACATGCCACAGCAACAGGGAGTATATGATAGCTTTACCGTAGCAGAATTTCTTGATTATATTGCAAGATTAAAAGGATTAAAAAAAACAGAGGCAAAAAAACGAATAGAAGAAGTTCTTAAATTTGTTAATTTGTATGATGTTAAAAATAAAAAATTAAAATCCTTTTCAGGGGGCATGAAACAAAGAGCATTAATTGCACAGGCTATATTAAATGACCCAAAGATTCTTATTTTAGATGAGCCAACGGCAGGACTTGACCCAAAGGAGAGAATTAGAATTAGAAATCTGATATCTCAGATTGGGTTTAATAAGATTGTAATTATTGCAACTCATGTTGTTTCAGATATTGAATTTATCGCAAAAGAAGTATTAATTTTAGATAACGGAATACTTAGAAAAAAAGATACTCCTGAAAATCTGTTAAAAGGTATTGAAGATGTTGTATATGAAGCAGAAATCAATGAACAGGATGTAAATTCAATTATGAACAAATATACAGTTACAAGTTTGTCAAAAGAATATGCAAAGATTAGGGTGCGTTTTTTATGTGATGGGATTCCGGATGTGGACAATGCAAAAAAGGCTTCACCAACATTAGAAGATTTATATTTGCATATATTTGGAGACAGATAGACATGTATTTTTAGCAAATATTTGCCAAAATGATTGAAAATAACTGAATATGATGTATTATTAAAAAGGTTTCATTTGAATAAGTAAAGGATTAATAAGTAAGAATCAGCTAATTAGAATTAGACTACAAAATTTTGGTAACAGTCACACAGAATACTTATGATAAAACGTACTTATGGTAGAATAAAACTTATAAATTTAGTAAACATAAAAAGAAAAGGTTGGAACAAATTATGAAGATTGGTTTTGGATGCGATCATGCAGCAGTAGATTTAAAAGATAAGATGATAGCTTATATGAAAGAAAAAGGCTATGAATGTGTAGATTACGGTACAAATTATGATGAAAATGGAGAAATCATTAAATGCGATTACCCTAAGAAGGGAATGGAAGTTGGCGAAGCAGTTGTAAATGGAGATGTAGATTATGGCGTTTTAATGTGTGGAACAGGAATCGGTATTTCAATGGCTGCTAATAAAGTTCCGGGTGTTAGAGCAGCAGTATGTAGTGACCCATATTCAGCTAAACTTACAAAAATGCATAACGATGCTAATATAATTGCATTTGGCGCAAGAGTAGTAGGAGATGAGTTGGCCAAAATGATTCTTGACGAATTTTTTGGAGCTGAATTTGAAGGCGGCAGACATGAGAACAGAGTAAAGATGATTACAGAAATAGAAGAAAAATACAGCAAATAATATTTGTGAAATAAAGTGGAATAATATTTTATAATATATATGTAGATACCGGTTAAGAAGTGCAATTTTATATATAGATTATTAAAAAAATGGTTCATATTTTATATGGAATTTATATGGCGTTCATAAAATAATGGTTGACGGAAAGAAATGAATGTATTATTCTACTTTTGTTAGTTAAATAAAATGATTAATTTATCTTATTCAGAGTTGGCGGAGATACAAGGATCTGTGATGCCACGGCAACCCCTATATGGAAGGTGCCCACCTGAGCGAGCAATCGATCAATAAGATTTGAAAACCTTGATTTCAAATCCACTGTTTAAAACAGTGGATTTTCTTTTATGAAATTTTGGATAAATCTGCTAAAAGATAAATTAGATAAAGTTTAAGAAAAGGAGAACGATGATGGAGAAGAGATTATTTACATCAGAATCAGTAACTGAAGGACATCCTGATAAAATCTGTGACCAGATTTCAGATGCAATATTGGATGAGTTAATGAGACAGGACCCTATGAGCCGAGTAGCATGTGAAACATCAATTACAACAGGTCTTGTTTTAGTTATGGGTGAAATTACAACGAAAGGTTATGTTGATATTCAGAAAATAGTTAGAGATACAGTAAGAGAGATTGGATACGACAGAGCAAAATATGGCTTTGATGCAGATACATGTGGTGTTATAGTTGCATTAGATGAACAGTCAACAGATATCGCAATGGGTGTTGATAAAGCATTAGAAGCAAAAGAAAACAAGATGAGTGATGAAGAAATTGAAGCAATTGGTGCAGGAGATCAGGGTATGATGTTTGGTTTCGCATCAAATGAAACAGAAGAATTAATGCCACTTCCAATTTCATTAGCTCACAAATTAACAAAACAGCTTACAAAAGTAAGAAAAGATGGAGTGTTAGCATATCTTAGACCGGACGGAAAGAGTCAGGTAACAGTAGAATATGACGAAAATGATAAGCCTGTAAGAATTGAAGCAGTAGTATTATCAACACAGCATGATCCTGATGTTACACAGGAACAGATTCATGAAGACATAAAGAAATATGTATTTGAACCGGTACTTCCTAAGGAAATGTTAGATGAGGATACAAAATATTTTATCAATCCTACAGGACGTTTTGTAATCGGTGGACCACATGGTGACAGCGGACTTACAGGAAGAAAAATCATTGTTGATACTTATGGTGGATATGCACGTCACGGCGGCGGAGCTTTCTCAGGTAAGGACTGCACAAAGGTAGACCGTTCAGCAGCTTATGCAGCAAGATATGTAGCTAAAAATATTGTAGCAGCAGGAATTGCTGAAAAATGCGAAATTCAGTTATCATACGCAATTGGTGTTGCACAGCCAACTTCAATAATGGTTGATACATTTGGAACGGGAAAGATTCATGATGATAAGTTAGTAGATATCATTAGAGAAAACTTTGATTTAAGACCGGCAGGAATTATCAAAATGTTAGATTTGAGAAGACCGATTTACAAGCAGACAGCAGCTTATGGTCACTTTGGACGTACTGATCTTGACCTTCCATGGGAGAGATTAGACAAAGTTGATGTATTAAAGAAATACTTATAGATATGTTAAGATGTTGGGGTCAAAGGCCCCCAACTTGAGGCCTGATAAGGCAAAGGGATTAAATTATATTGAAATAAAAGCATAACTATAATTTAGGTGTTTTTGAACCTGTATATTATATTTTGAATTATAAACCACATGGCCAAAAAACAATATGGCTATGTGGTTTTTTTGAATGGAGATTATTATGGGAAAAAATAAAAGATTATCGGATGATGTTGCAGAGACAATAATGTCGATGATAAAAGTTGAAAAAAAATATAATCCCGGTGATAAACTTCCAAATGAACTTCAGTTATCTGAAGAACTTGGAGTAAGTAGAATTACCTTAAGAGAAGCAATACGTATTTTAGTAGCAAGAAATGTATTGGAAATAAAGAGGGGAAAAGGAACATTTATAAGAGAAGATTACACTCCTAAAATGGTAGCAGGTCTTGAAGATACGGCTTCAGCAAAGGTTGATATAGATGACCTTTATGAAATGCGTCTTATATTTGAACCGGAGATAGCGTATTATGCGACCATAAGGGCATCAGATAGAGAACTAGAAAGAATATTTGCCATAGGTAAAGAAATAGAAGAACTGCTTTTAAAAGGCATAGATTATACACATAAAGAAATGATGTTCCACTGCTCCATTGCAAATGCAACTCATAATGAATTTATAAATCAACTAGAGCCTGTACTGCATCAGTCAATTGAAAAAGGTGTTTATTTGTATGAAACAGAGCATATTCCTGTAGAGCAGGTTATATCAGAGCATAGAATGATTATGGAATTTATGAAAAATAGAAATGCAGAAGGTGCCAGAAGTGCAATGCGGGTGCATATCATGCATGCTATTGACCAGTTAGAAATAAATAAAAATCAGGGTAATAACAAGGCTTAACTAAATGATTTAAAACAAAGCAGTACCCATTATTGTAAAAGCGTAAGAAATTGCCGTAAAAATTTGCAAAATAGCATAATAAATTGGGGGGAGAATTTAGATTTACAAGACAGACATAAAAAGTTTGCATAAAAATTTTTGTGAAGAAAACAGACAACGCTATTGACATAAGACAACGCGAGCGATATAATACAAAACTATAAGAAAAAAATAAACATTTTTATAAATGAGATTAATTAAATAGGAGGCATAAAATATTATGGAAACAGCAAGAATATTTTATCAGGAAGATTGTAACCTTTCATTATTAGATGGAAAGACAATCGCAATCATC
>ENA-OWPM01000074-OWPM01000074.1-human-gut-metagenome-genome-assembly--contig:-NODE-74-length-127739-cov-6.117470_pt1 | contig 127739 bp, 109 predicted proteins | sample MGYA00248267_ERZ651852 | MGnify/ENA primary metagenome ERZ651852 (study PRJEB26924, sample SAMEA4378228) | human gut metagenome | biome: human gut; feature: human-associated habitat; material: faeces... | reverse complement strand
TAATTTTTTTCTTTACTCTTCTTCTACGATCTTTAACCCTCTAAGCGCTGAATCATAAATATTATCAATCTTAGCCTTTTGCCCAGCAACTACTAAAGAATAACTTCCATCTTTATGATGAATGATATATTGAAATTCGCTTTCATCTATAGTTCCCTTTATGACAGGTGAATTTGAATAATATGGCTCTAAAATAATTGAATTTGAAAGTATTGGTACAAACAGCAATGTCAATAAAACTAGCTTACTCGTTTTCTTTTGAAAGTTTCCTTCTAAAAGATAATGAATTCTATAGGATAATATTTTCTTATTTTCTTTCAACAGACAAGCTGAAAATAGTTTTAAAGAAGTTAATTCATTAGAAATTTTCCTCTGAACTGATATCAAGGTTTCAGCATAGCTCAAACTCTCATAATGACTGATAGATGTTATAACTTTTGAATCAGCTCTTAATTCCAAAAACAAATCAATTTCATTCTGTAACAAATATATGGGAGGAAACCACCAGTATATAATTGTTAGTAATTTAATAACCTGTTTTATATAAATATCGTGTGATTTAATATGATATGCTTCATGCAGTAATATATTGCGTAATTCCTTTTTTGAAAATGGAATATCCGGTAGTAAGATTGATTCTTTAAAGCCTAATACCATTGGAGAAGATATGTAGGGCGAAATGTAAACAGCAAAATCGTTGCCATCATATCTATCTAAAAAGTCCGAAATCTTTTTTTGTTCACATTTTTCCAAAATAAGATTGTGCAGATTTCTAAATTCTTTCAGCCTTCCAACATAAATTACGATACCTATAAACATTCCTAATAACCAGCCAATAATCAATAAATCCATGATCTTAATATGATAAATAATCTCATAATTTAGTAATTCCCATATTGGATTCATTACAACAGGAAAAGGAACTGTTATTGTAAAAGGCATTTCTATAGGAATAAATATTCTTAACAGGATAAAAAATACTAAGAATGATAAAAAATCAATTCGAAAAAGTTTAGAACCCATCTTTCGTGTCAGTATCAGATAAAATAATAAAATTAAAACAGAAGAAATAACTAAAGTAATAAACAGTGATGATGATGTAATCATATTTCTATCCTTTTAGTTCTTTCTTTTTTTCTTTTATTAATTCTTCATGATTTCCACGCTCTATTATTCTTCCTTGTTCAAGAACCATAATAACATCTGAATTCTTAATTGTTGAAAGTCTATGAGCAATTACAAATACAGTTCTTCCCTTCATAAGCTTATCCATACCATCTTGAACTATAGCTTCTGTTCTTGTATCTATACTTGAAGTGGCTTCATCAAGTATAAGTACTGGTGGATCTGCTATAGCAGCTCTTGCAATTGCAATCAATTGTCTTTGACCTTGTGATAGGTTTGTTCCATCTCCTGTAAGCATTGTATTATAACCCTTTGGAAGATGTTTTATAAAGGTATCTGCATTAGCAAGCTTTGCTGCTGCATGTACTTCTTCATCAGTAGCATCTAGTTTACCATATCTTATGTTGTCTGCAACTGTACCTGTGAATAAATGAGTATCTTGAAGAACTATACCAAGTGACCTTCTTAAATCATCTTTTTTAATCTTATTGATATTTATACCATCATATCTAATCTTACCATCTTGAATGTCATAGAAACGGTTGATTAAATTTGTAATAGTTGTTTTTCCTGCACCTGTTGCTCCTACAAAAGCAATCTTCTGACCTGGTTTTGCATATAATTTCACATCATGTAAAACTATTTTTTCTGGATTATACCCAAAATCTACACCATCAAAAACAACATCACCAAGAACATTAGTATAAGTAATCGTACCATCTTCATGTGGATGCTTCCAAGCCCATGTTCCTGTACGTCCTTTAACTTCTTCTATATTTCCATCTTCATTAACTTTAGTATTAACTAATGTTACATAACCATCATCAACTTCTTGTTTTTCATCTAACATTTCAAAGATACGTTCAGCACCTGCAAGTGCCATGATGATAGAATTAAACTGTTGTGCTACTTGAGATATTGGCATTGTAAATTGTCTTGTTAATTGTAAAAATGACGCAAGCGCTCCAAGTGTAAAGCCATTAAATCCATTTATAGCAAGTGCAGCACCAACTGCTACTATAATAACATAGTTTAAGTTTCCTATATTCCCCATGATAGGCATTAAAATATTCGCAAATGTATTTGCATTTTCAGCACTATCAAAAAGTTGCTCATTAAGTTCATCAAACTTCTTCTTTGTTTCTTCTTCATGACAGAATACTTTTACTACTTTTTGTCCTTCCATCATTTCTTCAATATATCCATTGATGTTACCTAAATCTTTTTGCTGCTTTCCAAAATACTTTGCACTATTTCCACCAATCTTCTTTGTAACCTGAGTCATAACTATTACAGATACTATTACTATACATGTTAATGGAATACTTAAATATAACATTGAGCAAAATACACTTACAATTGTTATAACAGCTGATAAAAGCTGTGGTATACTTTGACTTATCATTTGTCTTAAAGTATCTGTATCGTTTGTATACAGACTCATTAAATTTCCATGTGGATGTGTATCAAAAAATGGGATTGATAGTTTTTCCATATGTGCAAACATATCATCTCTTATTTTCTTTAATGCACCTTGAGATACAAAAATCATTATACGATTATATGCATAAGTTGAAATAGCTCCAAAATAAAAGATAACTGCCATTTTTAGTATCATACTTAAAAGTGGTGCAAAATCAGGATTTTGAGTTTTAGTAAGAGGAATTATATATTCATCAATTAAAGTTCCTAAAAATAGATTTCCAGCTACACTTACAAGAGCACTAATAATGATACATGCAATTACAATTATAAACTGCATTTTATATCCATTTAATACATAAGACATTAGTCTTTTTAATGTTTTACTAGGATTTTTGCTCTTAGGTCCTACCATCGGTCCTTTATTTCCTGGCCCTTTTGGCATTCTTTGTCCTTTACTTGCCATCATTATCAGCTCCTTTCACTTGTGATTCATATACTTCTCTATATATTGAATTATCTTTTAATAATTCTTCATGATTTCCAATTCCATCAATCTTACCATCATTTAATACAATAATCTTATCTGCATCTTGAACTGAAGATATACGTTGAGCAATTATTATTTTTGTTGTATCCGGAATATCTTCTTTAAATGCTTTTCTAATTAACGCATCTGTTTTTGTATCAACTGCACTTGTTGAATCATCTAAAATTAATATTTTAGGCTTTTTAAGAAGTGCTCTTGCAATACAAAGTCTTTGCTTTTGTCCACCTGATACATTCGTACCACCTTGCTCAATATAAGTTTCATATTTTTTATGGAAGGTTTGTACGAATTCATCGCCTTGAGCTTGTTTACAAGCTGTTATTATTTCTTCTTCAGTAGCTTCTTTATCTCCCCATCTTAAATTTTCATTTATTGTACCTGAAAATAATACATTCTTTTGAAGTACCATAGAAACAGCATCTCTTAAGGTTTCTATATCATACTTTCTTACATCTATGCCTCCAACTTTAACGCTTCCTTCAGTTACATCATATAATCTTGGAATTAGTTGTACAAATGTTGATTTTGCACTTCCTGTTCCTCCAATTATGCCTACAGTCTCACCTGAGTTTATTTTAATATTGATATTTTCTAGATTAAAATTATCTACATTATTTCCGTAACTAAAGTTAACATTATCAAATTCTATACTTCCATCACTAACTTCAAATACAGGATTTTCCGGATTAGAAAGACTACTTTTTTCATCTATAACTTCTGAAATTCTTTCTGCAGAAGATTTAGCCATTGTAATCATAACAAATACCATAGCAATCATCATTAAACTCATCAATATACTCATTGAATAAGTAAATAAGCTCATTAATTCACCTGTTGTCATTGTGCTTGACACAATCATTTTTGCTCCAAGCCATGATAAAAGTAACATACATGTGTACATTGAAAATTGCATTACAGGCATATTAAGAACTATTACTTTTTCTGCTCTTATAAAGAAATCATATAATACCTTTGATGATTTATTAAATTTTTCTATTTCATGTTCTTCCCTTACATATGCCTTAACAACACGCATTCCTGTTAAATTTTCTTGAACACTGGCATTTAAGTCATCATATTTTTCAAACACTGCTTTAAAATATGGATGAGCTTTTGTCATTATAAAGTATAATATTATTCCTAAAAATAACATTGCGCCTACAAAAATTAACGCTAATTTAACATTAATGCTAAATGACATTATCATAGCAATTATAAGCATAATTGGTGCTCTTACAAGCATTCTTAAAACCATTTGATATGCATTTTGTACATTAGTTACATCTGTAGTTAATCTTGTTATAAGACCTGCAGTTGAGTATTTATCAATATTTGAGAATGAAAAGTCTTGAATATTATAGAACATAGCTTTTCTCAAATTTTTTGCAAATCCTGCTGATGCCTTTGCTGCATACTTACCTGCTAATGCTCCAAAAGTAAGTGACACTATAGACACAACTACCATAATTATTCCGACTTTAGTTACATACCCCATATCGCTTTTACCAATTCCATTATCAACTATCATAGCCATTAATAACGGAATAATCTGCTCCATAATAGCTTCACCAATGATATATAAAGGTGTCACAATTGAAGCATTTTTATATTCTCCGATATACTGTGATAACTTTTTTATCATTCTATCATCCTCCCTTGTATTAGACTACTTAATTTTAAAGATTTATTACTAAATAATTAAACTAAAACTTATTAAAGACTGTTTTAGTTAGGCTTCTAACTAATTTATTGACAGCATATCTAATCAGAAATTGTTTTTGATAACTTATCGAGTATATAGAATAAAAATTCACGTTCTCCTTCTGTTATTGATTTACTCACTTCATTTTCCATTTCATCAATAAGATTTTGTACCATCAATCTAATTTCATCACCTTTTTCTGTCAATACTATCTTTTTCAATCTAGCATCTGTACAAACACTTTCTCTTTTTATATATCCGTTCTTTTCCATCAACTGAAGTACACTTGTTACTGATGAACTTCTTATTTTTAAATCTTCTTCTATATCCTTTTGAAAAACATCTCTCTTTTTAGATTCCCAATATACAAATCCTATTATTTTTCCTTGAACACCTGTTATTCCATACTTAGCAACTTCATTATCTATTCTTCTGCGTATTTTATTACTGATAATATTTAATTCCTTCCCGATATGTTTTTTTCCATTCATGCTATTACCCCTACAGATTAGTTAGATTTCTAAGTAATTTTAATACTAATTTCGAATTTTGTCAACACACTCCTTTATATAGAGTTTTTTTGAAACCGTACACATACTTATATTAATATATTGTTCATAGTTTAATTTTTTATTTAATTAAATTAAAAACATTCTCCATTATCTTTTTTGATTTTTCTAACTGTTCTCTTTTATTAAAATGTTCGATTAGATAACACATATAAATAAAAATAAGCCACTACATAAACTGCATTGACTTATTTTATATTAAAAATTATTTATCTGCTGAAAATATAATACCTGCATCTTTTCTAGCTTGAACTGTTTCTTTTATTACATCCAATGAATGCTCTAATAATTTGTAGAATTCTTTATAATTCTTACTATTATAAATATCCCTAAAATCACAAATTTCATATACCATATGATTAGAAAATTGTTGTTCATTAAAAATTTCTTTTTCCTGCTTATTTAAACATACTTCAAAAGAAGAACATATTCCTGGTGACCCACTTACTTTAATATATCCTTTTGTTCCTTCTATATAAACACTGCTTTCACATCCACAATCTTTTGCACCAATACATACAGCATTAAATTTATCAAATCTCAAAGTCACTATTCCAGAAGTATCTATTCCATTATGTGCAACATTTGCCATATATCTCACTTCATTAGCCTTACCAAATAGTCCAGTTACAAAATGTAAGTTATATATATTAATATCTACTAGTGCTCCCCCTGATAATTCTGGATTAAACACTGGATGTATTTTTCCCTCTAAAAATGCATCATATCTGCTGGAATATTGAGAGTAGTTTCCTGATACTATTTTTATCTCTCCTATTTCAGGAAGTTTTTCTTTAATTAATTTATAATTAGGCGTATGTAAGGTTGTAATTGCTTCAAATAAAAATAAATTGTTTTTTTTCGCTAATTGGGCTAAAGTTTCAGCTTCTTTAATAGTTGAAGTAAATGGTTTTTCATTTATAACATTCTTATTAAATTCTAATGCTTTTTTTGAGTATTCATAATGTAGATTATTAGGTAATCCTATATACACAAAATCAATTTCATCATCTTTTAACATAAGTTCATAATTTGTATAAACCTTTTCAAAACCATTGTCCTTTGCTATCTTCTTTGCTTTTTCAATACTTTTTTCTCTACACCATATGGAAACAGCCTCTACATCTTCCACGTATTTTAATGCATCTAAAAAGCTTAATACAATTCCACCAGATCCTACAATTCCTATTTTCATGATATCCCTTCTTTCATTTAACAATAAAATAAATATATTATGTATATATTATATTAGTTATAAATTTTTCTTTCATTATAATTCTCTAACTTAAAAAATAAATTTCATCTATTATCTCAATAATATGAATTACCTTAAAACTTTTTTTCATAGATTACGAAAAAATATAAATTTATTGTATTACTAGTCCTATTAATCTTGTTAGATCTAAACCCTGAATTGGTGTAACTATTGCGCCTCTTATATCACTTATCTCAACACTGATTCCTTCAATTTCGCAGGTTGTAAAATCTATTTTATTAAGAATAGTCTTATTGAAAAATGTATTTATCAAATTTGTATCATTAAATGTTGTTTTATCTAACTTTACTTGTTGAAATACAGCTTCTTCAAAATTACAGTTAATAATATTTACAGAATTGAATTTTGAAAATGAAAAATTAGAATACTTAGACAATGAATCCTTAAATAAAACATGTTTAAGATTGCTTTCATCAAACTTTGCTCCTAGTAGTTTACAATTAATAAATTCAACTCGCATTAAGCTTCCACCACTAAAATCTATATTAGATAAATCACAATTTTCAAATGTTGTATCTAATAAATCTATATTTTTTAAAGTACAATTATCAAATACCACATTCTTAAATATACATGAATCAATTGTAATTCCAGTACCTTCTTTATTTTCTATCAATTCATTTTCTATAATTTTATTCTGTATTTTTTCAGATATAATTACTTCTTCGTAAATATCATTAATCATCTCTGGTTCATCTATAAATTTAGGTTTTTGTATCTTTATTAAATTAGACATATAGCACCTCATATTTTCAATATCTATATTTATTATAATCCAAATACAGTACTTTTGTATATTTTAAATTAGTCCCCCATCAATAAATCCCAATACAAAAGACATACCTTTATTAAAAACAATATTACTACCAAACAATGAGTTTAGTGAAAAAGAAAGAAATTCAATATATGATATGCGTAGTATTGTATTAAAAAATTTAAGCTTTTAAATTCTTAGACAGAGGCTGTTCCAAGAACGTTTGTCCAAAACTTGTTTTGGGAGCAAGCATTTTTGGTCACAGCCTCTATCTTTAGAATTTTTAGCTTAGATTTCCCTACAATCGAGCTCATCATATATTGAATTTCGGTTATTATCACTAGACTATCTTATTTTCTTCTAAAAATTTAGTATTAAATTCTCCACTTTTAAATATTTCATTATCCATTAAAGCTTTATGAAATGGTATTGTTGTCTCTACGCCTTTAATTTCAAATTCACTTAAAGCACGCTTCATTCTTTCTATAGCTTCATTTCTATCTCTTCCCCATGCTATTACTTTTGATATCATAGAATCATAAAATGGTGGTATTGAATATCCTGAATATGCTGCACTGTCTATTCTAATTCCAATTCCACCTGGCTGTATATAATTATTAATCTTTCCTGGACTTGGAGTAAAATCTTTATATGGATTTTCTGCATTTATTCTACATTCAATTGCACATCCATTTATTTTTACATCCTCCTGAGAAAAAGACAATTGCCGTCCTTCTGCCACTTTTATCTGCTCTTTTATAAGATCAATTCCTGTAATCATCTCAGTAACACCATGCTCAACTTGAATCCTTGTATTCATCTCCATAAAATAAAACTTATTATCACTATCTAACAGAAATTCTACTGTGCCAACACTATTATAATTTACAGCTTTTGAAGCATTAACGGCTGCTTCCCCCATACTACTTCTTAATTCTTCACTCAATGCCTTTGATGGGGATTCTTCTACAAGCTTTTGATGACGCCTTTGAATTGTACAGTCACGCTCTCCTAAATGAACTACGTTTCCATAATTATCGCCAATTATTTGAATTTCAATATGCCTTGTAGATTCTAAGTATTTTTCTAAATAAACATCTGGATTACCAAAATAGCTTTCAGCTTCTTTTTCAGCTTGTTCAATTGCAGACAATAGTTCTTCTTTATTGTTTGCAACTTTCATGCCTTTTCCTCCACCGCCTGCTGACGCCTTAACTATAACAGGATAACCTATCTCTTTTGCTATCTTTACAGCTTCATTTTTATCATTTATAATACCTTCTGTTCCTGGTACAATTGGTACTCCTGCCAATTTCAACGTTTCTTTTGCATTTGACTTATCTCCAAGCTTATCTATTATAATATAATTTGGGCCTATAAAACATATATTAAACTCTTCACAAGCTTTAGCAAATGCTGTGCTTTCAGATAAAAATCCATATCCAGGATGAATAGCATCAGCTTTTGAATGAATAGCTACATTTATTATATTATTTATATTTAGATACGTATCTTTAGGCAAACTTTTTCCTATACAATATGATTCATCCGCTAATTTTACATGAAGCGAATTCTTATCACTTTCTGAATAAATTGCAACTGTAGAAATTCCAAGTTCACGACATGCACGTATAATTCTTACTGCGATTTCTCCTCTATTGGCTATAAGAATTTTATTGAACCCCATAAATTATCACTTCCTTACAATTATATAGGTTTAATTTCGAATAATGGTTGTCCGTATTCTACAAAATCCCCATCCTTAACTAAGATATCTATAACTTCTCCATTAATTCCTGATTCTACTTCATTAAATAACTTCATTACTTCAATTAATCCTACAACTGTATTTTCATTAATTACATCATGAAGCTTTACAAATTCTTCTGCGCCCTCTTCTTTTCTTATATAAAATGTTCCTGCCAACTCAGATTTTATATATATCTTTTGAACATCACTTTCTTTATTATCTTCTTTTAAATTAATCATTTTTTTATCTTGTTCATTATAAACATCTTCATTATTTAAATCACATTTTTTTGAATTTTCCTTATCTATTATTACTTTGCTTTTCTCCTGTTCAAATTCAAAATGTGAAATATTATGCTTTTCAACGATTTCAAGTATTTTTTCTAAATCTGATATATTAATCAATTTTCCACCTCCAAGAAACTCAATATATTTTTAGGTTTATCACAGAATTTTGTGAAAAGGTACTTTTTCAACATCAATTCTTTATTCAAAACCAAGTAAATAGGTCATATAAGAGATGTAGATTATTATTTATCACAAAATTTCAGGATGAACCTATTTTTATTTAATCTAAAACATCTATTATAACAGTTTTATATACTTACTATTTTTATTGATTTTTTTAATTCTTCTATATATAATTCTCTTTTAAAATATAGTTCTTCAGCTTCTTTTAATGTAATTTTTTTAAATATAATTTTATCTGATGGCTTAAGTTGAACTAACTTTGGAATATCATAAAGAGCTACATGTGCTATCTTAGGATATCCACCTGCTGTTGCCCTATCTGCTAAAAGTATTATAGGATTACCATCAGGCGGAACTTGAATGGTACCAAATGATACCTCTCCAGATATCATTTCTATTTTTTCACTTAATTCTACTTTAGGGCCATTTAATCTATATCCCATTCTATCTGACTTACTGTCTATTATAAAAGGCTTAGTAAAAAACTCTCTAATGCTCTCTTCTCTAATATCTTTAAATTGCATATCTTCGAAAACTCTTATATATATAGGAGAATTATGATTCATATTTAAACTTTTTGCATACCATTTTGTATAAACAAAACTTTCCTTTGTATTTATTACCTTCAATTTATCTATTATATCTAATGACATACTAGTCTTCTTACCTATATTTATTACATCGTCTTTTTTTATTGCCCTTCCATCTTGTCCACCAATTCCACATCTTAGATATGTACTTTTGCTTTCCATAACAACTGGAACATCAATTCCTCCGGCTATGGCAACATATGCTCTGCATCCACTTATACATTTTCCGAATTTCAGAATACAATCTTCATGTAAATATATAGGTCGTCCCATTGGAACTTTTTTTTCATTAATTGTAGGAGAAATATCTGCACCAGTTATTGAAATAAGATTTCCCTTTCTTATCTTTAGAGCTGGTCCGATTAGGGTGATTTCGAGAACACCTTCATTTTCATCATTTCCAACAAGAATATTAGCTATTTTCATTGAATACTGATCCATTGCACCGCTTACAATTACACCATATTTTTCGTACCCATATCTGCCTCTGTCTTGAATAGTTGTTAAAAGTCCTGAATTTAAAACAGATATACTCATGATATCTTCTCCTTTAATTTCATATATTCCTCATAAGATATAGGATAAAATTTTGCGATATCACCACATTTTAAAATAGTTTTCTCTTTGTTATTTAAATCAAATAATTTAAATGGAGTTCTACCTATTATCTGCCATCCTCCTGGTGTTTCTATTGGATAGATTCCTGTCTGCATTCCTGCAATACCTACTGATCCTTCTGGTATTACTGTTCTTGGAGTATCACGTCTTGGAGTAAATATCTTCTCACTTAATCCCCCAAGATAAGGGAAACCCGGAGCAAATCCAATCATATAAACTAAATATTTTCCATTTGAATGAATGTTTATAACATCCTCTATTGTAATATCATTTTTCTGAGCAACAATTTCTATGTCTGGTCCTAATTCATTTCCATAACAAACTGGAATTTCAACTACATGATCTTCATACTCACACGAAAAATCTAGATTTGAAATTATTTCTTTTATCTTAAACTCCATATATTTAAAAGGTTCTTTACTCTTTAATTTCATTGGATCATATATGATTGAAACACTCGTGAAATATGGAATATATTCCACAAGACCATAAAACAGATTTTCATCAAGCCACTTACAAAAAATTCTTATTTTTTTATTTATATTTTCATCGATTGTATTTCCAAATTCCACAACTGCTGAAATTTCACTAGATTGTATAACTTTGAACTCATTTCCCAACATATTTTCACCTACTTTATAACTATAATATATATGTCCTTGTTACCCTTTTTCCTATACCACAGACAAATTCATAATTAAAACTTCCTGCCATTTCAGCAAGTTCTTCAACAGTAATTTTATTTTCTCTATCTGTTCCAACTAAAGTTACTTCATCTTCAATCTGTACATTTTCTAGATGCGTAATATCCAGCATCATCTGATCCATGCATATTCTTCCTATTATAGGAGCATATTGTCCATGAATAAGAACTTTTCCTTTTGATGATAATCCTCTCATATACCCATCCGCATAGCCAACTGAAATAGTTGCAATCCTAGTATTTCCCTTAGTAACATATGTTTTTCCGTAGCTTACTCCACATCCTTCTGATACTTCAGAAATATTAATTACATGTGCTTTCCATTCTAATGCACTTTTTAGTTTTAATGCACTTTTATTCACTTCATCAGATGGATATAAACCATATGTAATTATTCCACTCCTTACCATTTCAAAGCGATGATTATCAAATTCCATAATTCCTGCACTATTACACATATGTTTTATAGGAATATTTATATTATTATTTTCAAGTTTTCCTATAAATTCATCATATTTCTTCATCTGAATTTTTGCATAACTTTTATCTCTTTCATCAGCACAAGAAAAATGTGTAAACATGCCTTCAACAAATATATTATCCATTTTCATTATTTTCTTTATATTTTCAATACTTCTCTCATTTGGCTCAAACCCTATTCTATTCATGCCAGTTTCTAATGCAAGATGGATTTTTGCAATATGATTGAATCTTGCTGCATACTCTTCTAATTTTTCAACCATTTCTAAATTGTATACAGTTTGTGTAATATCATATTTTATTAAATCTTCATATTGTTTATAAGAAGTATATCCCAGAATCAAAATTGGTATATCAATATTGTTCTTACGAAGTTCTATTGCTTCTTCAATAGTCGCAACCCCAAAATAATCTACTTTCTCTTTAAGAAAATTTCCTATTACTGCTGCTCCATGTCCATATCCATCTGCCTTAATAACTGCCATGACTTTCACATTATTATCTATTAATTTTCTTACTTCATTTATATTGTGTTCTATAGCGTTCAAATCTACTTTTACATAAGTCCTTAGATATCCTTCCATAAAACAAATCTTCCTTCTTTCCTTATTCTAATGGTGCTATTTTTATATTCTCTTTTTCAAGAAACTTTTTTATATCTTTTACAAATTCTAATGCCTTTATATTATCTCCATGTACACATATTGATTCTGCATGTATAGGTATATCTACTCCGTTTATTGTTGTAACTTTGTTTTCTTTAATCATTCTAATAACTCTTTTAATTGCAATTTCTTTATCTGTAATTACTGCACCATTTACACTTCTATCAACTAGTGATCCATCCTCCTTATATGCTCTATCAGCAAATACCTCATTTGCACACTTTAGCCCTATATTCTTTGCTGCTTCAATCATCTTACTTCCACTTAATGCAAGTAAAATCAAATCAGAATCGACTTCTTTTATTCCTTCACATATGGCAAGTGCTAGATTTATATCTTTTCCTGCCATATTGTATAGTGCACCATGAGGCTTAACATGATTCATCTTTATTCCATGTGCTGTGCAAAATGCCTTTAATGCACCAATTTGATACTCTACAATTGTTTTTGCTTCTTTATATGAAATATTCATATTTCTTCTTCCAAACCCAGCCAAATCCTGAAAACCTGGATGTGCCCCAACAGATATCCCGTATTCCTTTGCTAGCTTCACAGTATTATACATAACTAATGGATCAGAAGCATGAAATCCACATGCAATATTTGCTGATGATATATATTTAATTACTTCTTCGTCACAGCCAATTTTATAAATTCCAAAGCTTTCACCTAAATCACAATTTAAATCTACTTTATACATACAAATCACCTTTATCAAATACTAATCTTAATTTTTAATCTACAATTGTAATACTATTTTTCTAAATTATGGAGGTATAACTCATTTTAAATTATAGTAAATCAATATTTCAGCTCTATATTTTTAACATCAGTTATAAGCATATGACCTGGAGAGTGTGTAATGACAATTTTAGGTTTTACGTTCATTACAACAGCTTGTGGAGTTACTCCACAAGGCCAGAAAACTGGAACTTCATTTTCTTTTATGTTCACTGAATCCCCAAAATCAGGCTTGTCTATACTTTTTATTCCTATTATAGATGGATCTCCGATATGAATTGGTGCTCCATGTACCTTTGGCATTGCGCCACTCACAAGCACCGATCTTACTATTTTTTCATATGGAATAGGTCTCATACTTACAACCATATTTCCATTAAATATTCCTGCTGGTGTACACTTAATATTTGTAATATACATAGGTACATTGCATTTTTCCTCTATATGTCTTATTTCGATATTATCTTCTATCATTTCTGACTCAAATGAAAAACTGCATCCAATTAAAAAACTTACAAAATCATCTCTCCATAAATCACCTATGTCTTTATATTCTCCAGTCAAAACTCCATCTTCATAAACCCTATACTTTGGAATATCTGTAGTAATATCAATGTCTTTTCCTAAAAAGTTAAGCATTTTATTTCCTACATCACTTACTTCTAAAATTGGACATGATTTTGGATTTCTTTGAGTGAAAAGCAAAAAATCATAAGCAATATCTTTAGGAAGAATTACTAAATTAGCTTGAGCATATCCTGCACACATTCCTGCGGTAGGAGTTGTAATTTTACCATCTCTTATTAATTTACGAACATCATAAGGGTGCATTTCTGAATAATCCATATATACTTCCCCCTTTTACACTATTATTCTTACATTTTTATCTCTACATTCTTCTAAATCTTCTTTTTCAAAAAAGCCAAGATCAATTACCTTCTCAAACCATGTTACACATGTTTTCTCAAGATTTATTGCTGATAGGACACATTCTCTCATTAAATTCACAATTGAGCAGTTTATTTCAAGTCCAAATCCATCTATAGCTGGAATTAAATCTCCATACATGTCTATCATTCCACTCCTTGAAGCTGCAATCATTGCGTCTTTTTCCATCTCTTTTGTATGCATAATATTTAAGTCATTTTTCAAATAAGAAAGTGCTGCAATAAGTCCATAACATCCCCAATCTGAAACTGTTGCTGTTATAATATTGTCTGCTTTTGTTTCCGCTACAATCCCTCCATTGCATCCACAATTGCAAGTTCCTTTTGCAGCATATGGTACATATTCGTACAAATGCTCCTTTATAGTTCCCATTCCTATTTCATTTCCAAGATCACCAATAGCTATATTTAAAACACCTTTTTCTTTTAATTTATTGAATAATACATCTTGCTTTGCTTCTAATTCAGTAACATCTAATCCAACTGCATTATGATAAACACCTTTTGAATTAGCACCTGGACATTCTATGCTTATAACTGCACTTGGAAAGCCTTTTGAAATAAGCTCATCAGCTTGTTTTGATGCTTCTTTTGCCTCTTTTGTAAATGGTATTGCCGCTAATGATAAAGGATACTCTGATAGACCTTCTATGCTATCATGAAAATGAAGCCCAACTACATATGCAAGATTTTCAACTGCTTTCATATTATCTTCAGGGCACACTATTACTGGCTTTACATTAAATCCTTTAACAAGTGCTCTTGCAAGAAGCATAGTACTTACAATCCCATCCATCTCTGCTTTTTTAAATGGCCTTAAAACAAAACCTGTCATTATATAAACTAGATCCCCTTCTTTTAGTGTATCTACTAATTTCTCTGCACTATTTATTGTTAATGGCTTTTTTGTATATTCTCTTGAAGCATTGTATAAAATCCTACACACGCCATAACCTCTTGGATCTAGATTCATTAAATTATCAAGATTTTCTCCAAGATTAAATACTGTTAAATCCTTCTGATTCATACTAATTCATCAACTCCATCATATAATTATAGTTGTAAAATTTAATGCAAAACTATCTATTCTCTATGGGTAATCTTCTATATCTCATATCTTAGATATTAGTTTTAAATTATTCTTTACTTCTTTAAGCCTGTCTTTTCTTTAACTATTTTTAAATATTCATCTTGAATAAACTTAAGTAGTTCTGGTGCTTTTCCCCCTACTGGAATGCCATCAATTTCAATAGCTTGAATAGCAAGTAAGCTTGAAGCTGAAACAATAACCTCATCAGCTTCCATTAAATCTTTAACTGTAAATGGAGTTTCATCAACAGGTATATTGTTATCCTTACAAATTTGTATCATGTGTTTCCTTGCAATACCCGGTAAAATCAGATTATCAGTTGGTGCTGTTCTAAATATTCCATCTTTTAATATACTTACGTTATTATGAGCACATTCAGTTACTCTGTCACCTCTATGGAATACTACTTCATCGCATCCTGCCCTTTTAGCTTTTTCAGATGCTAAAACATTTGGTAGTAAGTTCAATGTTTTAGCATTACAGTGATAAAATCTTGTATCTTCAACTGTTATTAATTTATATTTTTTTTCAAAAGGTGCTATATCAGCTGATGTAAGCGGCTTTAATGTAACCCATAAATTCGCTTTTGAATCAGGATATGCATGATTACGTGGTGCTGTTCCTCTAGTTACCTGCCAATATACAAATTGCTCTGGTGAATCTACTTTTTTAACTAACCCAGTAAGTAGATCTCCAAGTTCTTGCTTTGTACATGGAATTTCTATTCCTAGTAATCCAGCGCTATTATAAAATCTTTCAATGTGATCATCCAATGCAAATATTGTGTGATTAGCACAAAATGTTGCATCATAAACTCCATCACCAAAATAACATGCGCGATCATTCATTGGTATTTTCATATTTTCGATTAAATCATATTCTCCATTGTAAAACCCTAAGTTCTCCATAAATAATTCCTCCTAAAACTATATTAAAAAATAAAAAACCACATACATATAGACATATGAAACTGACTTCTTTGTCTGTATGTATATGGTCTTTTGGCTTCTCTAATTTATAAATTCATCATATATTATCAAATTATTTTTTTCAATAACTTACCCATATTTTGCTGTATTTTATTTTTATTTTGTATATTTGCAGAAATTTTTTCTGTAATTTCATTATTTTCGGAAATTTATCCATTTCACTAACTTTTTATATCTTTTAAAATAAAATATGTTTTTGTTCTAGAGACACCTTCTAAACTTTTTATATCCCTATGAATTTTTTCTAATTCCTCTGATGAACTGCATAAAATTTTCAACATAAAATCAAACTCTCCAGTTAAATAATAGCAAAGAACAACTTTATCATTTTGTTCTATTATATTTGTAAAAGATTCATAAAACTTCGGATGATCCAGACTCACTTCCATTAGTGCACTTGTTCCATTACCAAGCTTATTATTATCTACTGTTATTGTATAATTCTTTATTATATTATTGTTCTCCATTTTTTTTATACGTTCTAAAACTGCTGAAACTGATAAATGGATTTCTTTGCTTATTTGTGATGCTTTAATTCTAGCATTGCTCTTTAGACACTCTAATATTTTATAGTCTAGGTTATCCATATTATCTCACCCCGAATACTTAGTTTATAAACTTTAAGTTTTTATATTAAAATATACTTCCAAATCTCTTATCACATTTATCTAGATATTCATAATAATTATCTGCATTCTTATCAAAGCTATTAATTGATACTACGTCATTACTTGTTGCAGAATGTACATACTCTTCATTACCTAAATACATTGCAACATGTCCTGGAAAGAAGATTAAATCTCCCTTTTTTAATTTATCTCTTGTAATTTCCTTAATAGGAAAACCTTCTTTTATATCTGCATCCCTATAAATTAATATTCCATTTACCATATATGACATAGAGCAAAGACCAGAGCAATCTATTCCCATCGGTGTCTTTCCTCCCCATCTATACTGAGTTCCAATATAGCTTAAAGCCGATCTCACAAGATTTTCTCTTAAGTTTTCCTCATCCTTTACATCATAATCTGTTTTTAAATCACACAAAAACTCTTTACGTGTCCAGCCAATTCTGCCATCAGGTATCTTTACTTTTACAAAGCGATTATTTTCACTCACTTCTTTAAGACAGACAATATGTGCACCGCGTGTCATAGTTGCGATCTGACATCCTGATGCCTCAGGCTTGTCTAAAACATCTGCAAAACTATTTAATACTACTTTATTTTTTTCACTTTCATATTCTTTTGCTTTATTATCATCAATAAGAAGACTACTTCCATCTATATATCCTTCATAATTATAATGAGTTCTTATATAATACCAGTCATTTTCTAAAGCTTCTAGTATTTCAACATTCATTCCAAATAATACTTCATCTGCATTTTCTGAAAATTTATCAGGTTTACTTTTAATAAATCCAATAGTGCTATTTACCACTGCATATCTCATAAAGTTAATCCTCCTCGTAATTAAACTATATATTACCTACTGCTTCATTATTTAATGAATACATCATGCTCCCTGTAGCTTTATATTGTGAAATTTCTGATTCATTTGCCAATACAAAATGATCTTCTTCAATTTCAATGAACTTTGGCTTATCTTTATCATAACAATGACATTCTGGATCATATATAAGTATCTTTTTATTTCTTTCTTTTCTTGGATCAGGCTGAGGTATAGCAGATAATAATGCCTGAGTATATGGATGTATTGGATTATTAAATAAATCTTCTGCTTCTGCAAGTTCTACTATTTTGCCTTTATATATTACTGCAATTCTATCTGCAATAAACCTTACTACAGATAAATCATGAGCTACAAAAAGGTAAGTTAATCCATATTCTTTTTGCAATTTAGATAATAAATTAAGAACTTGTGCTCTTATTGATACATCAAGAGCTGATATTGGTTCATCAGCAATTATGAACTCAGGTCTCATTACAAGTGCTCTTGCTATCCCTATTCTTTGCCTCTGTCCACCTGAAAATTCATGTGGAAATCTGCTTGCAAATTCAGGCAGCAATCCAACTTGCAATAAAACTTTTTCTACTATTTCCTTTCTTTCTTCTTCATTTTTATAACTTTTTAAGTTATATAGGCCTTCTGATATTATATAATCAACCTTTGCTCTCTCATTTAATGATGCCATAGGATCTTGAAATATCATCTGAATTTTCCTTGTTATTTCATTATCTAGATCTCTTGCAATTTTTCCGCTTATTTTTTGTCCATTATATAATATTGCACCATCTGAGATTTCATTTATTCTTATAATTGCTCTTCCTATTGTTGTTTTTCCTGAACCTGACTCCCCTACAAGACCAAATGTTTCTCCTTTATAAATTTTAAAACTCACATCATCAACAGCTTTAAATTTATCCTTACCACTTCCAAAATTAATGGTAATATTCTGAACATCTAATAAAACTTCATTATTATGCTTCATATTTATTCTCCTCCCATAGATTAAATAATCTTTTAAGTGATTTTGGGTATTCAACTTTAGGTGCTCTTGGATCTAAAAGCCATGTTTTTGCTTTATGTGTTTTACTTACCTCAAAATATGGAGGAGCTATTTCAAATTCTATTTTAAGAGCCCTTGGATTACGATATGCAAATGCATCTCCCTTTATTTCCTTATATAAATTAACCGGAGTACCATTTATTGAATAAAGTTCTTCCCCTTTTACGCCTAGCTGCGGCAACGATGATAACAATGCCCATGTATATGGATGCTTTGCATTATAGAATATTTCTTCTACAAGTCCAACTTCTACTATATCACCTGCATACATTACAGCAACGCGGTCTGCAACATTTGCTACAACTCCAAGATCATGTGTTATAAAAACTATTGTAAGCTTATATTGCTTTTGAATATTTTTAAGCAAATCAAGTATTTGAGCCTGCATAGTTACATCAAGTGCTGTTGTTGGTTCATCGCATATTAAAATCTTAGGATTACATCCAATAGCAATTGCTATAACAACCCTTTGTCTCATTCCACCTGAAAATTCATGTGGATACTGATTATATCGCTTTTCTGGATTTGCTATACCAACATCCTCTAAAAGTTCTATTGCAAGCCTTTTAGCTTCAGCTCCCTTTAATCCTCTGTGGAGTTCTATGGCTTCCTGTATCTGCTTTCCAACAACTTTAAGTGGATTCAATGATGTCATTGGATCTTGTGATACCATTGCAATTTCTTTTCCTCTTATAGCCTGCCACTCTTTATTGGTTTTAAATTTTGCTAAATCCATCCCCTTATACATTATACTTCCACTATTAATATATCCATTACTTTCAAGGAGTCCCATAAAAGTTTTTGTAAAAACAGACTTTCCTGAACCTGATTCTCCTACAATTGCAATGCTTTCTCCTTTATATAAATCAAGTGAAATGCCACGTATTGCATTAAGTACTCTTCCTCTTACTTTAAATTTTACATCTACTTCCTTAGCAGAAAGTATTATTTCTCTATCAGTATAATCAGCCATACATTATCCTCTCCCTATTTATGATTTTTTGGATCTGCTGAGTCTGCAAATGTATTTCCTATAACATAAAATGATATTGTTATTATTGAAATTACAATAGTTGGAAATACTAATTGATATCTAAGTGCTGGCGTCATCATAAGCATTCTGCCTTCATTAACCAAATTTCCAAGTGAAGGAATGCTTATTGGCAATCCAAGGCCTATATATGTTAAAAATACTTCTGATCCAATTGCACTCGGGATTGCAAGTGCAATTCTAAGCATTATAACAGATACTAAATAAGGCAGTAAATTCTTGAGTATTATTCTCATTGTTGGAGTTCCAAGACATCTAGAGGCTAAATTATATTCTCTGTCACGTATTATTATTATCTGATTTCGTACAAATCTAGCCATTTCCAGCCATCCAGTAAGACATAAAGCAAAAATCATAGTTCCAATACTAGGTCTAAATATGTAAGTCATAAGTATTAAAACTATTGTAGTTGGTATATTATCCACCACATTATATATTTCAGTAATAATTTTTTCTAAAGATTTCACATACCCCCAAAGTGCTCCAACTACTATTCCAACTATGGCTTCAACTGCTCCAACTACAAATCCAATTAATAAAGATGTACGCGTTCCACTCCATATTCTTGCCCATAAATCTTGTCCAATTGAATTTGTACCAAACCAATATTCTAGAGAAGGTGCCAAATTTTTATCTTGCATTTGTGTTTGTTCATTTAAATATATTGTTGTTGGAGATTTTTGCCCAGGAATAAGTGGTTGAATCATTGTAAATACAAGTATGCTTATAACTAATATAAGCAAAAACATAGCTACTTTATGCTGCTTAAACGAATTCCATGTTGACTTCCAATAAGAGTAATTTGAATATCCTGTTTTCTCAGCTTCTGTATTATCAAACTCTGCAAACTCAAACAAAGATTCTTCTATTTCATCACCAAATTTTCCTACCATTTTACTAGTAATACTCATTATCTTCCACCTCCGTTTCTTTGTAATTTTATACGTGGATCTGTTATAGACATAGCTATATCACCTAATACCAATCCTAAAATTCCAAGAGAAGAATAAATAATAACAAGCCCTTGAACTAATGGATTATCTTGCCTTTGTATTGCTTCAACAAGTAACCCGCCCATTCCCGGTATTGAATACAATGATTCTATATATATTGATCCTGCAATAGTATAAAGAATTGATGCTGGTAGATATTGCGCCATTGGCACAAATGCATTTCTTAACACATGATGAACCATTATATTTTTTTCACTAACACCTTTTGCTCTTGCAAGTTTTACATAATCACTATTCATCTCATCAACCATATATCGTCTCATCCACATAGCATATGCTGCTATATTTCCAAGTGACATTGATATTAATGGTAATATCCAGCTTACAGGATTGCTCTTATCAAATAGCATAGGTAATTTACATACATCTGTTACATATAACTGAATTACAAGATAGTAAATGGCTGCTGGAACTGCATTTATAAAAACTATATATCCATTTCCCAATTTATCTAAAATGCTATTTTTACTTTTTGCCATCATTATTCCTAAAGATATTCCAACAACAAGTGATATTACAATAGATCCAAGTCCAAAATATAAAGAATACGGTATCTTATCCTTTAATATTTTACTTACCTTGACATCAGGTCTATATGTAATTGACTTTCCAAATTCTCCTTTAGCAAGATCCTTATAGAAGTTTCCAATTTGTACTGGCATTGGATCTCTAAGACCTAAGTTAGTTAATATTGTTTCCTTTTGAATTTCACTCATTTTATCAGCATTCGATCCTAAATAGCCTTCCTCAGGCATTAATCTTAGTAACATAAACACAACTGTTATTATCACAAATAGTGTAAATACTGATTGTGACAATCTTTTAAATAGATATTTTACCATCGCTAATTCCCCCATATTATTGTCTATTAAAATGGGGTACTGCAAAACTTTTGTAAAGTCTCACAATACCCATTCCTATATTCTATGCAGCCTTCTTTAATGCTTCAGTACGTTCGCTTTGCCATTTTTCTAAAGCTGCTTTATATTCTTCATTACTCATAGATTTTTCAAGCATTGTTTGTCCTTTAAACTTCTCAGAAATAACTCCAAATGGAGAGAATTGTGCATCAAATGGATTTAATTTAGATACTTCATAAGTTCCACCATTTACTGTATAAGGTATAACTAAAGCTTTATTTATTAAATAACTTTCAGCACTTGCAAATAATTCATAGCGTTTTTGTATATCAGTAGATTCTGCTTTAGCTTCATCAAGCATCTTTTCATATTCTTCTCCAACACCATTTTCTGCAAGCTCAGGCTTATTATACGAACCACCTGTTGCAAATGGATCTGAATATGTTTCTGGATCAGCATAGTCTGGTCCCCAGTTACATAATAATAATGCATAATTTCCTGCTCTTCTTACATCTTTTAAATATCCTGTAGGTGGCTTTGCCTCAATTTGCACATCTATAAAGTCAGTTCCAAGTGTTCTTTCTAATTGCTGTTCTACTACTTGTTCACGTTTTGCATTATCAGAAGTTCCTGAGTTATACGGCAACAATACTTTTACTGGGAATGTAACGCTTCCTTGTAATTCTTTCATAGCTTTTTCTTTAAATTCTTTAGTTGTATTTTCATCATATGAATCCCTATTGGTTATTTCTGCAAGCCCTCCAACTTGAGTATAATCAGTTCCTTTAATATCAACAAAATTTTTAGGAGTTATTGTATTTAACATTTGTGATTGTGGATCATATGGTTCTGAAACCATTATAGCTGCTTTTCTATCTAAAGCATGGAAAATTGCTTGTCTGAAATTCTCATTATTAACAGCTTTCTTCCAGTTTGCCGGTTCATATTCTTCTGAGAATTGTGGATCAAAATTAAAAGCATAGAAATATGAGTAAAATCCATTTTTTCTTTGATGAATTATGTCTTTTTTCTCATCAGATTTAAACCATTCTTCTACAAGATCCGAAGGTATTTGCTCTACATAATCTATTTCATTTCTTAAATACATTTCTGGAGCTAATGTAGAAGCTTCTTTGTTATATATTAATTTTATCCTCTTTATCTTTATATTATCCTTGTCCCAATACTTATCATTTGCTACATATACTCTGCTGCTTTGTGGTTCAAATGTATCAAATACATATCCTCCATTGTATAAAATATTTTCTGGATCTGTCCCAAATTCATCTCCCTTTTCTTCTAAGAACTTTCCATTTACAGGGAAGAAGCATACATAAGTAAGCATTGACAAGAAATATGGTGCTGGTTTTTCCAAAGTATACTGTAAAGTATACTTATCTACAGCTTTTACACCAACTTCATTAAAATCTGTGATTTCTCCACTATAAAATTTTTCACCATTTTTAATTATGCCTGCTGCAATATCAGCTGTTTCAGATTCATTTTTATTGTTAAGTACATATTTTAGTGAATCTACAAAATCTTGAGCTTCAACATCAGCATATTCATCTCCATCTTTTGTAACCCACTTAACACCTTCTCGTATTTTAAATGTCCATACAGTGTTATCTTCATTTGCACTCCATTCAGTTGCAAGGCAAGGTTTAACTACTCCATACTTATCATATTCAACTAATGTATCAACCATATTGGCTAATGCCCCAAATTCATTTGTTTCTGCTGTTTTTAAATAATTTAATGTTTTAATTTCTTCAGAGTAAACTTGCCTATACTCTGCATTGTCTCCATCTGCACTACTTCCGCTATTAGAACCGCACCCTAATACACTTGTACTTAATAAAACTGTTGAAATAGCCATTGATATTAAACGTTTAAATAAGCTTTTTTTCATTTATATGTCCCCCTTACTTTTGTATAAAAAAATCATCATACTCTCTAAAAATAATCATAGTATAAAACCATTATTTTTATACTGATAAGTATTTAGTAGTAAAGCATGATGACCTCATTGCCATATTTTTAATAATGTATGTTAATATTTGATATTTTTTTAATATATTTTATATTTTGTTATAATTATATCACAAAATATTTTTTTGTAAATTATTTTTTCATTTTATTTCTTCTAAGTTAAAAAATGAATTATTCTTAAAATCTCATAGTAATTATTAGTATTAAATGTCACTGATCTTGGTTCTTTATATTCTGCACCTGGATAAAATGAATATCTATATGCACATTTATGATCTTTATATTCTATTTCTAATTGAAATTCTTCTGGCAATTTAACTTTCTTTAAATTCAAATCACCTTCTAAAGCTTCTTTAACTAATTTTTCTGTTTCAGTTACAGCCATCTTTGGATTCATATTTATAGTTGCTCCTCCTAAGCCATCTTTCACTCCAAGAGTAACTATTTGCGGGTTCACTTCTTTTACTTTTTGTGTAAGTCCGATATCTCCGCTTACAAACACAACAGGAACATCAAATAAGGCAGCTGCATATGTATTAAGTAAAAATTCACTTACATATTCTCCATTTAATTTAATAGACGATACTTCTGATATGCTCATTGTATGAGCTAATGGATTGCTTATTGTTCCTGCTGCATTATGATAACCAATAAATATTGCTGCATCAAAACTTTCATCTATTCCTCCAACCATTGATAGAGGATCACCAGTCCAGCCCCTAATTAATCTGGCCTTCTCTGGAAGTTCATCCATATCTATATTTCTTGCACTATCATGAGCATCTTTTATTATTATTTCATCTGCACCTGCTGAAATAGCACCATTTGTAGCAGCAACAACTTCTTTTGTCATTTGCTTTGCAAATTGCTCCCAGTCTGGAAGATTTTTTTCTGTTTCATTCCAATGAGTAGTTCCTGTTATTCCTTCAATATCACCACTTATATATACTTTCATCTTGCACCTCCACTTTTATATATTTTTATAATAATCATAAACTTCCTTAGAAATTTTGCCTATTATTTCATATGCATCCTTATTCTTTTTTACATCATGAACAAAAATGCCAATAAAATAATTATGATTCTTAGTATAAAATATGCCAACATCATTATTTAACTTATCAAGTTCGCCAGTCTTATTAGCTAATGTTACATTATCTCTTATATATCTTTTCAGCATAAAGTTATCTCTTTGATTTTTTAGTATATCTATTGCTTTTAAACTCATTTCAGAACTTATTAAAACTCCTCTATATAAACCTTCCATAGCTATCAGCATATCATTTAAGGATGTATAATTATTTCTTCCATATTCTATAGCCTTAAAATCCATCATTTTTCTTTCAAGTAGTGTATTTTTCATGTTAAGCTTCTTGATTCTATCATTTATATTTTCTAATCCAAGTATATCAATCAATACATTAGTAGCTGTATTATCACTACTTATAATCATCCATTCTATTAGTTCTTCAAAAGTGCATTCCTTAAGGTCTTGTTCTGTAATAACGCTGAAATCAACTTTATTATCATCACCTATATTAAATTTATCATCTAAATTTATTTCTCCTAAGTCAACTCTTGATAATGCTTCAATCATAATTGGAACTTTTATTATGCTTGCTGATACATATTTTTTATCTTCGTTATATTTAAAAATCACTTTATCTTCTTTTAAATCCTTAACTAATACAGCTATATCTGCACTAGAATTTTTAATAATATGATTTATTCTGTTAGTAAGCATTGTTTATCTATAGCCACCTTATCTCCAAAACCTATTCCAAAGTTTTCACTCATTTTAATGTTCTTTCCATTAAATATAGGACCACCACTTACAGGATCTATTTTACAAAGGGCTGGTCCATCTAAATCAACCATTGTAATTACTTTTCTTGCAGCACCAAGATTAGCTGCTGCACTTACACTTATTTTGCTTTCAAGCATACATCCAATCATACATTCAACTCCATAAATATCTGCAATATCACAAATCTTTAGAGCATTATATATGCCACCAGTTTTCATAAGCTTTATATTTATTAAGTCAGCTGCACCTTCTTCAATTATTTTCACAGCATCCAATGGAGAGAATACACTTTCATCTGCTAAAATTCTTGTGCTAGTATTATTGGTTACATATTTCATGCCTTCAATATCATGATATTTAACTGGCTGCTCTACTAAATCAATATCAAGATTTCTATCTTCTAAAGCATTTATTATTTTAACGGCCTGCTTGCTTGTCCACCCTTGATTAGCATCAACTCTAAGCTTTATTTCTTTTCCCACTGCTTTTCTTATTTCTGTTATTCTTTCAATATCCTTTTCTCCCTCTTTGCCAACCTTTATTTTTAATATATCGAATCCATCATTTACTGCTTTTATACTATCACTAACCATTTCTTCTACACTATTTACACTTATAGTTATGTCTGTTGTAATTTCATTCCTATATCCACCTATAACCTTATATAAAGGTGATTTAATATTCTTAGAATATAAATCGTATATTGCCATATCTACAGCTGCTTTTGCACTTGTATTTTTTAATATGCATCCATGCATTTTTTCCATTATTATTTCAATACTATCTATCTCAATCCCAACAATAGCCGGTTTTATATAGTTTAATATTGCACTCTTTATAGATTCCTTTGTTTCACCTGTTATTACTGCTGTGGGTGCCGCCTCACCATATCCTATTTCACCGGTATCTGAAATTACTTTCACAATTATATCATTAACACATTCTACAGTTCTTAATGCGGTCTTAAACGGTGTTACTAATGGTACTGAAATTTCAGCTACTTCAATATTCTTTATAATCATTACTTTTCCCCCAATACGTCTTTATATTATAAATTTATCATTATCAATTTTAGCAAAAGCTCCCATTGGAATTGTCATTGTAGGTGTACTGTGCCCACAGGCTATATTACAAATTGTGGGCTTGTTCTCTGTTACAATAAGCTGTTTAAATATTTCATTTAATTCAAGACTATTTTCTTTATTTTCTGCTTCGCATCTTGTCCATTGTCCTAGGATTATTCCCACTGCATCTTTAAATTTTCCACTTTGCTTTAACTGTAGCAGCATCCTATCTATTCTATAAGGAACTTCATCAACATCCTCTAAGAACAAAATCTTTCCTTTAGTATTTACTTCATATTTTGTACCAAGTGATGAAGCAAGTAATGTGAGATTTCCTCCAGTAATCCTTCCTTCTGCATTTCCTTTTACAAGGGTTTCAATCTTCTGATCTTTTGGATTTTCCATTATTCCTAAAGAATCATTACAGAAGATATTTCTTTTAAAAAAACTCATTGTATATTCATCTACGCCTTCATAAAACTCAGATGCAGGCATTGGTGCATGAAATGTAATAAGATTACATTTTTGATTAAATGCAACATGAAGCGCAGTTATATCACTATATCCAGCAAAAACCTTCGGATTTTTTCTTATGGTTTTATAATCTAATAAATCTAAAATTCTGGCAGAACCATATCCACCTCTCATAGCAAAAATACCTTTTATGCTTTTATCAGCAAACATCATATTAATATCGTCAGCACGAATCGTATCCTCTCCTGCTAAAAATCCATTTTTTGATGTACAACTTTTCCCAACAACTGCTTCAAGTCCTAATGCTTCTACTGCATTAATTGCCGGTTTTATTCTTTCATCAGCAACTGGACTTGATGGAGCTATTAATGCTATTTTATCACCTTTTTTTAATGGCACCGGATGTATCATTTTTTTCTTTCCCCCTTTAGAGATAAAATATTAAAGACAAAAATTATATAATATACTTCTATTTAATTTTTCCTTTTAAAGCTATAAATTCATCAAATATCATTCTACTGACTTTTCCACCATAGACAGTTGCATCATGATTTGCATAATACAAGCTATCATGGAATTCTTTATTAAACATTACTATTACATATGGACCATATGGAGTAAACACTAATCCCCCATCATTTCTACATGCATCCATGCTTCCGCTCTTTGACGCAACATATATAAGTTCTTCCTCACCAGTATCTTCACTATCTAAATAATATTGTGGAAAATCTCTTACTATCATGCTGTTATAATGCTGCATTTTAAATATATCTAACATTTTATTTGATGCCTCTTCACTTATAAGCTCTTTTTTAGCAATCAATTCAAATAATCTACCATAATCTCTTGGCGTTGTTGTTCCTAACTTATCATATTTCTCAAAATCTATTTTGTTGTGAAGTATTGTATCTTTAAATCCAAGTTCCTGTATTGTTTTATTTATGTGATCAATTCCTAAATAGTCTATTAATATATTTGTTGCAACATTGTCACTAACTATTATCATAAGCTTAGCAAAATTTATTGCAGTCATCTCTACTCCTTCATCTAAAGATTGAATAACCCCACTTCCGTTTATATAATTTTTCTTTGTATATTTAAGCTTTTCGTATAAATCTTTTGTTCCATTTTCCACCTGGCTAAATAGATCTGCTAGAATAAAAGACTTAATACAACTTGCAGTTTCAAATTTTTCGTCAGCCCCTATTTCAATTGTATTTCCTTTAAAATCATTTACATATACACACATTTTTCCTGCATAACTTATTAATTCAGCTTCTATTCTTGCTTCTAATGATAACTTGTCCATATTACATCCCCCAATACATTTATCCTATTTTAAATTTATTTAATAAAAAAATCCATAAAAACAAGACATAATTTTGACTTCGTTGTCTAGTTTTATGGATTTTATTACTATATCTACTAATTAATATTATAGTTTGTATATATTTTTTTACAAGTAGTAATTTTACAATTACTTTATATATTATTTAAGTTTTTCTAAAACAGATTCACCTATTGTATTTTCTGGCATCTTAACTTCAAAGTTTTCTGCTATTGTTGCTGCTATTGCTGCAAAGCTCTTACTTGTTTCTAATTGTCCATGATTCTTCATAGATGGTGAGTATGCTAAGAATGGAACATATTCACGAGTATGATCTGATCCCTTATAAGTTGGATCATTTCCATGGTCAGCTGTGATTATTAATAAATCATCTTCTTTTAAATTTTCTAAAACTTTTCCTAAGTTTACATCAAATTTTTCTAATTCTTCTGCATAACCTTGTGGATTCCTTCTATGTCCCCATAAAGCATCGAAATCTACTAAGTTTACAAAACATAAACCTGTAAAATCTTTATTCATTATTTCTAATGTTTGCTCCATTCCATGAACTGAGCTCTTTGATTTATGAGTTTCTGTAACACCTTCACCATCAAAAATATCATTTATTTTTCCTACAGCAATCACATCAAAATTATTTTCTTTTAGTGTGTTCAGTATAGTTTTTCCATATGGCTTTAGAGCATAATCATGTCTGTTACTAGTACGCTTAAAACCTTCTTCTTTATTTCCTAAATACGGTCTTGCAATTACTCTTCCAACTTTCCATTCATCTTTAAGAGTTAATTCTCTTGCAATTTCACAGCATCTATAAAGTTCATCTAATCCAAAAGTTTCTTCATGGCCACAGATTTGCAGAACTGAATCAGCTGAAGTATAAACTATCATATCACCTGTTTTCATTTGATGATCTGCAAGTTCATCTAATATTTCTGTACCACTTGCACTCTTGTTTCCTACTATTTTATGTCCTGTTCTTTTTTCTAATTCATCTAAAAGTTCTTTTGGAAAACCTGTATCAGTAAATGTTTGGAATGGCTTAATTATATGAAGTCCCATCATTTCCCAATGTCCTGTCATTGTATCCTTTCCGACACTTGCTTCTTTCATCTTCATTTGATATCCAAGTGGAGCATCAACCTTTTCTACATGCTTTATTGGATGAAGATTAGCTATTCCCATCTTTTGTAGATTAGGTATTTCAAATTTGTCCACAGATTCTGCTATATGACCTAAAGTATCCACATTTATATCGCCATACTCTTTTGCATCTTCCATTTCTCCTACACCTAATGAATCTATAACTATAGTAAATATTCTCTTATACTTTTTCATATTTTAATTCCTTTCTTGTTTTAAATAATCTATATTGCTATGTTTAGCATTTATTTATTTCTCCTCAATTATACAATAAATCACTTAATTATTTTATATTTTTAGTAGAAATCTGTATTTAATTTTAATACTTTTCATCATATTATATAAATTTTTTACTATTAATTTGTTAATTTTCTTCGAAATATTTCAATAAAACTTTCACAATTTTATTATTTTCAAATTATAACCCTATTATAGTTAATATATTATTATTTCTATTACCATATTATAAATAATAACAAAGACGCAACATATTTATTGTTACGCCTTTTTCTAAGAAGAAGATATTATTAATTTAAAATATCTAGCTTAAATTAATATTATACATATTTTATTTATATATAGAACTATTTTCTTAATTCTAAAAGTTTAGTTTTTAATTGTTCCTCAATATTTTGAAGTTCTGCTTCTGCAGCTTTACGTTTTTCTCTACCTTCAATTTGTATCTTAAGAACTTCATCAAGAGTTGTAATAAGTGATTCATTTGTTGTTTTTAAAGTTTCTATATCAACTATTCCACGTTCAGAAGCTTTTGCAGTTTCTATTGTTGACATTTTAAGTGTTTCTGCATTTTTTCTTAAAAGCTCGTTTGTCATATTTGTTACTTCATTTTGTACTTTTGCTGCATTGCTAGAATGGGCAACTCCAAGTGCTAATACAATTTGACTCTTCCAAAGCGGTATTGTATTTACAATTGTAGATTGTATCTTTTCTGACATTAATGAATCATTGTTTTGAATTAATCTTATTTGTGGTGCCATTTGAAGTGAAATCATTCTTGTAAGTTCTAAATCATGTATTTTCTTTTCAAATCTATCGCAAAGAGATACAAAGTCATTTGTTGCTTGTGCATCTTCTGGAAGTCCACTAGCTTGCGCTCTTTCTACTAGTTTTGGTAGTTCTTCTTGTTGCAATTTATTGAGCTTCTTTTTACCAGCTAGGATATACATAGAAAGCTCTTTAAAATATACTTTATTTATTTCATACATCTTATCAAGCATAGCAATATCTTTCAAAAGCTGTACTTGATGTTTTTCAAGCATTGTACAAATTTTGCTTACATTACCGTCTACCTTATCATATTTTGCTTTCATTTGAGAAAACTTTTCTACTGGTTTTTTAAATATACCTAAGAATCCTTTTTTTTCATCTGTAGCTTCGAAAGTTTTAAGTTCATTTACTACATTTGAAAGCATTTCTCCTACTTCACCTAAGTCTTTAGTTTTTACATTACTTAAAGCTGTTTCAGAAAAATCTGCAATTTTCTTTTGAGCTCCTACTCCATATTGCAAAATTGAATTTGAATTATTTATGTCAATTTTTTCTACAAAATCATCTACCATCTTTTTTTCTTCTTCTGTAAGATAACTTTCGTCAAGTACATCCTTCTCTGTAACTTCTTCATTTTTCTTTATTATTGAAGCTACTGATTCATCTTCAAAAGGTTCAAACGATAAACTTGGAACAACATTTATATCTTCTTTAAATTCATCTTTCACTTTAGTGTCCTCCTTTATTTTTCATTCATATCTTTTTCAAAATCATTTTTAGTTAATCCTTCTTGTTTAAATAGAGTTTCGAGCACAGAAATATCTGAAGAAATATCTAAAACAACATCTTCAAACATGTCATCTAATAAATTTTCAAAAGCAGTATTTATAAGATTGATACTCTTTTCAATTTCATTTTTAGCCGTTTTAATATTTTCGCCTTGCACTAATTGTTCATTTAATTCTTTATATGATGTAACCAATTTTAATGTTATTGGCAAATAATGATTTGTAAATTTACTAACATCAGATAATTTATTAGGATTTTTTTCAATATATTTAAATATTTCTGCCACTATTTTCTCTAACCTATATAATTTGTTGGATATGTTTTCCTCGGGAAGACAATCATTTATTTTTCTTATCTGCTTAATATAGTAATTCCCATTTTCTATTATTTCTCTTAATTCTTTCTTTTGAGGATCATTCATTTCTTCTTTTAATTCTTCATTTCTTCTTTCTTCTTCTTCTTTACGCAACTTTAATGCTTCTTGTGAATTTAAATAATTTTGATACACTTCATTAGTTAACATAAAATAAGTCTCTTCTTTATCTATATGTCCTTCTAAAAACATACCTTTGTGTATCATTTTTTCTAAATCTTTAACAACGTATTTCTCTGACTTGCTAACTGAATCTCCTAATTCTTTAATTAAACAATAGCTTCGTCCTTTTAAACAATGTACATATTTCCTGAAGCGTTTTATTCTTTTTCTTAAACTTGCTCCTCTAAATGTCATAAATATACTTCCAGTAAAAAAAGCCAATAATACTCCTAAACTTATACTGCTAAGTATAGAAAAACTATTCCATATAGAACTAAATACTGAAAATACAATTAATTGAATTGCAAAAATCACACTGCCAATTGTCCCCAAGGTCATATAAACTATCCCTGATACTTTTCCTTGTGGCTTTTTGCAAATATATACTTGTTTATTCTTTATATGTTTTTGTGTTACATTAATATTTGTTTTTAAATCTTCCATATTTCTATTAAAATTTTCTGATGCTCTTTTAAAATTTGTTTTTACATCATTTAAGGTACTTTCTGTTTTCTCATAAACATTATTTTTTATTCCTGTAAAATCTATAGAATTGAATGCATTTTCCACTGTAACTCTTATTTGTTCTTCTAAATCAGAAAAATCTTTTCTATCCATTATTTATGCCTCCAAGACTTTTTATCTCATGAAAAATATAATAGACCAATTATATTTTATCATCTTAATTATATATCATCTTCAAATGAATTACAATTTATCACAGGTTTATCTATATTATGAATGTTTAATTACTCTTATTAATCGAATTCAATATAAATTTCGAATTCTTATATTCTTATATTCCTAAAAATATAAAAATAAAAATCCCTATATTCTCATATTGCCCCAAATATAAGACTATATATTTTTACTTGTATTATTATTTATTACTTTAACGTTACATCAATTATTAAAATACTCTTTGTAACGTTACTGGATTACATAAAATCATGTTACAATATTTATATCTTTTTCTCTGATATTTGCTTAATAATATATATTTATTGTTTGATTAGAAATTGTTATCTATTTAAATACCACAACAACATATTATTAATCTTTATATACTTATTACTCATAATTTTATTAATAAATAGATTTGTTTAATCAAAAAAAAGCTATTGCACTAGATGGATTAACATCAGTTAACAATAGCTTATCTTTATATATAATAGGGTTTTAATTTAAAATTAATTCAACATCATCAATTTGTAAGTTTGTCATATCTGCTGAATCTTGTATAAATGAAATTAATAAATTACCATTAGTGACATTGACATCTGCTGATATTTCCACATATGAATCTCCATGTGGAATTTTCACTTCAATTGGTTCTCCACCATAATTTGACATTTCTAATTTTGAAGATGTAGGAACTCCTGTATTTTGTTTAACTTTTGCCTTTATTGTATAACTTCCATTTTCTAATTCAGTTACTTTTTGTTGTAGCTTTTGCTTTCCTTGTCCCCAAAAATAACATTTATATTTTCCCGAATTAGCATCTTCGTCATTAACTCCAAATCCATCTTCAATGGCAGCTGTCCAACCTGTTGAATCTCCTGTCTCAAAGTCACCATTTGTTATTTTGCCAATTGATTCAGATATATTATCTATATTCGAAGTTTCCCCCTTCTTTACTGTCTTTTCTTCTTTTGATATTACTTTTCCATTTTCATCTACCAATTGAATATCATCAATTTGTAGATTTGCTTCACCATTTAAACTTGAAGTGTAGTTAAAAGCTATATTTAGCTTTCCATCCTTAACCTCAACACATCCTTCTATCTTCTGATAATCTTTAGTATGTTTAATATTAATTTTTTCAGTTTTATCACCTGTTGTTAATTCCATATCTGCATAATCTGGTATACCTGTATTTTGTTTTACCATAGCTGTAACAGTATATTTTCCATTTTTTAATCCAGTTACTGTTTGATCAATTTTTTGTGTATAAGGCTCCTTACCATAGAAAAATAATTTATTATTTCCTGATGCTGAATCCGATGAATCTATTCCATATTTATTACCTGTTATAGTCCATCCTAGGCTTCCATCTTCAAAACCTGGATTAGTTATTTTTCCTTCACTACCTGTTATATCATTATTAGTGTCAATAGTTTCAGAATTTGCTTTAGTTAAATAGATCATATTCCAATATTCCAATGATGGAACAGTAAATTCTATATAGCTACCATCATCATCACTACCTTTTGTGAATTGTAAATTTTGTGATATACAATCATTTATATCAGGTGATGCAATTGAAACACTCTGAATACTTTGATCTGTATAGTATTTAACTGCAAAGTTTTCTACTTTTTTAGGGGTAGATTTTATTCCATCTGCACATCTCCAGCCATTATCGTAAACTCCTAAAAGGTTTATCATTTGAATAACATCATAATTAGAATCTTTTTTGCTATATGTCCATATTTTATTAGCTTCACCTGTTCTGCTGTTTTCATATCCATTTACTTTAATTTCATTACTGCTATTTATTTGCCCATCTCTTAATAGATTTTCATAAGCCACAATAAAATCATAATACTTTCTTTCTCTAGCCTTTAATTCCTCATTCATTACAACATTTTTATTCGGGAAGTACTCTTGTGTAAGCATTCTTGTATCATCCCCAAGCTCAAGTCTTGACCCACCTGCTGCAAATACTGACGCACCTGTAAGTAATACTGATGAAGTATTAAAAGTACCAGGATTTTCTTCACTGTGCTTATTTGCAACATTATAGTTCATATATGCAGGTACTATTAATGACTTGCCTTTTGTTTCCATTCTAGCTTGATCTACAACTCCTTTTAAAGAATTATAAGTTGGGAATCCATCCCAATCCCAAATTTCTGTGTATACTCCATCTACATTACTAGTATTTACCTGTTCATGTCCCTTTCCACCAACAGGATTCATAATTATATATTTATTTGGGAAATTCTCTTTAGCTGTATTTAAAAATTCTTTAAAGGTTTCTGTTATTGATACAGGTGTTCCATCAGCTCTATAAACAGTTCCGAAATCCCCTACTGTATCCATATGCCACCCATCAAAATCAAAGGCTTCAAATACTTCCTTTTCTCTTGCAAAAAGATAATCCTGCCATTCTTTGTTTAATGGATCCATAAAATAAAGTGCATCTGTTTCCCATCCGCTAGGCATTCCCATTGTCCATTGTTCTCCATCAATTCCACTTGGGTCTTTATAAAGTCCCCATTCCTTCTTTACTCCAGTTCCATCCTTATAGTAATTTTGAGTAGCTCCATATATTAAATTATATTGCATTGATGCCATTCCAACATTATGACCATTTTCTATATATCCATCAATTGTTGACTTATATACATCATGTTGTGATAAATCCTTCCACTTTGGATCAACATTTGATACTTCACCTGCTACTGGATCATGATGTTTATCCTGCCAATCATAGTACTGTATTCCATTTATGTGGAATTTTTTCAATTGATTTATTATATCTTTTGTATTTACATCTTTTCCGTAGTTAGTTACATATCCATACCTTGGGAATTTCAACCAATTTGATGACACATCTACTGCTGTTGATGATCTTTCTATAACTTTTCCATTTGCATCTTTAGATGTTATTTCTATTAGATAGCCTTTATAGTCATCATTTGGAGTTGTCCAACTCAGTGTTAAATCTTTAGTCTGCTTATTTTTAATTGAAAAACTTTCTTTTATTATGTCACCAACTTGCTTATCTAAATGTTTTACTACTAACTCTATAGTTCCATTTTTAATTTCATTTCCAGTATAATTAACCAATTCAATATTTATATTTACAGTTGCCCCTGGATCATACATTGATTTGTCTGTATACACATCATATAGCAAAGTTTTCTGATTAAACACGTCTTTCCCAGAAGTATTAACTACAGGAAGTTTAATAAAATTTGAATCTGCATATGCAATATTAGGTATAGTACAAAAAGTTGATATAATTGTTGTGGATACAAGTGTTAAACTGCATAAAATTTTTATTTTTTTTCTCAAATTCTTCATAATTCTGCCTCCATTTTAAACTAAAGTACCATCACTTCCAATTTTATAACCATTAATAATGGTGTTAGTTAACATTCTTCCACTTCCATCTAAATAATACCATTTTTTATTATATTTTAACCAACCTATACTCATCTCACCATCAGTCCCCAAATGATACCAATTTTTAGAATCATTTACCCAACCAATTGCCATTTCTCCTAATTCATTAAAATAGTACCAGCTTCCATTTATATTTTTCCATTTAGTTGCCATACTGCCATCTGATTGGAGATAATACCATTTATCATTTAATTTTTTCCATCCAACTGCCATACTTCCATCCGGTTGGAGATAATACCACTTATTACTTAAATTTTTCCATCCTGTCTCCATAATTCCATTTTCATTAATTAAATACCATTTTTCATTTACCTTAATCCAAGAATTTTTTATTTGATTTCCATTTTCATCAAAATATTTCCATCCCTGTTTAGTTTCAAGCCATCCTTTTGCAATATTTACTTCATAATCTGATTCATCAAAGTTTTTTTCTTCTGATTCAGTACCATCATTATCTACATTACTATCTTTTTCATACTCATTAATATTAGTTACATAAACATACTCATCATTTCCATCATCGCCCCAAGCTACTAAATTAGACTTATTATAGACATCTAAATTATTTATTTCTAAAGGAACTACAAATTCTTCATTAAATCCAGATCCATTAAGTTTATATATTCGCTTTAATCCAAGTACCCATAATTCTCCTTCTGAATCTATTGAATAATATGGTTTCATTAAATTTCTAATTTCATCAGCATCTGTAGTTTCTATTTTTCTATTTTTCAATCTTGTAGAAACAGAAGGATCACAAACTTTACTTATTTTATTTCTGCTAACTCCTAAAACGTTATCTCTATTAGTTTGAAAATTTACTTGAATACACTGTATTTCATTTTTCTTATTCTCACCATCTTTGTTAAACCTTATAATATACAAATTTTCGTTTTTGGCAAATATATCTAAGTTATACCAGTCATCATTTATTTTAGGCTGAATCCATGATTTAAAATCTGATTCTCCATTCATTTCATAAGCATCAACTTGCTTAGGTACATATGCCTCATCAACTTTCTTACCTAAAGATTTAGATATTTTTAAAATATATTCTTTGCTATTTTCACCATCTGCATAAACTACATCTATATCTCTATCTGCTGAAAATTCTACATTAACCCTAGCATATACATAAGTTGAGTCTTGTGCTAAAATATCTAAACTTTTTAAAGTTGCTGTAATGTTTTCTTCTCCATATTTTTCTCCAAATTTTTCAATATTAGCTGTTTTAGTCTTTCCATCAACTTTATATATAAATTTAATATTTGCATAACTTGAAATATCCATATACTTTCCTAAATTATTTACAATTCCATAATATACAGGTAAATCACTTTCTATAGATAATCTAGAAGAGTTACCGTACAATCTTGCATCTACAAAATCATTATTTATTTCCACTGCTTCTGGTGATGTAAACACACTACTATTTTGAGTATCTAATACTTCAGGATTTTCAGGAATGTTATCAACAGTTGTTTTCTTTGTTGTTATTGAAATATCGTTATTATGACTTACTATTACATCTTCATCTAATTGAGTTGTTGATATTATTTGAATAACTACCTTCCCATCTACTGTTATAACTTTAACATCATCACATCCACAATATTCTCTTAATCTTCCTGCTATATACTCTGATGCCGCCTCTACATCTCCATTAAACGTTTTTCCTTGACCATCTAACTCTTTATTATCTGCTTCATTGGCTGTTACTGAAAACCAAAATTGATATTGATCTCCAAATAAAGTAGATTCCACATTACTTCCTTTCTTTAAAGTAATATTGTCCCATTCATCCTTTGAATTAGCATTTATATCAATAGTAGTTATATATCTTGTGTTTTCATCATCTACTCCGTTATAGTCCACACTATATTGATACCAAACATCTCCAAAGCTTTCTTTGTTTGTAGATATTCTTTTATCCAAATTAAGATATTTACCAACATCCTCACCATATCTATCTGTATCTTTTAATTCTTTTATTAGCTTTCTTTTAATATCAAACTCTTGATCTTCTATACTTTCATCTTCAAATTTTCCAGTTTGTAAATTAAATAAATTTTTACCATTGTCATCATCTAATTCTATATACTTATTATCATACTTTTCTATGTCATATGCATCAGTATCCTCTAACTCTTTATATTTTCCATTACTATATAATACAGTTTTTTCTTCTTCACTTTCTCTGTTCCCATCATATAAATACTTATTGGAATAAGCTACAGCATTAGAAAAACTTCCCTCCTTTGATTTCAAAGTTTCTGCTGCAAATACTTTTACTGATGGGCATAATGTTGTGGCAGTAGTAGCACTTATAATTAAGGCTAATATTTTGTTAGTTCTTTTAATCATTATTTTCTCCCCTCTTTTGAAATAAATTTAATATATTTTTAGCCAACTTTAAATTCATCTATTGCTGAATTTAAAGTTTGAGCTAATAAACTTAATTCCTCTGAAACTTCAGATAATTTTTCAATCTTTTCAATCTGCTCTTTAGCTCCTAACGATACCTGTTTAGTCATTGCTGCCGATTCTTCCGAAATCAAGCAAATATTTTCCATTGATTCTTCTGTTTTATCTTTTGATTTGACTATCTCCTCAATTGAATCTACCATATTTTCTATTTGATCTTCTATTTGATTCATACTTTCAAATATAATATTGAATGCATTGTCTGTTTTATCAACTGATTCCATCTGTTCTTCAATAATAATATTAGATGTATTAGCTTTTTCCATTACACTTTCTGATTTACTTTCTATTTGAGCAATGATTTTATTAATTTCTTCAGAAGATTTCTTTGATTTCTCTGCAAGTTTTTTAACTTCTTCTGCAACTACTGCAAATCCTTTACCTACTTCTCCAGCTCTTGCCGCTTCAATTGCTGCATTTAATGCTAATAAATTAGTTTGTTCTGCTATTTCACTTATTAATTCAACTATTCCTCTTATATTTTTAATATCTGAATTTAAAACCTTTATATCATTTATAACATTACCAGTTACATTTTTTGTCTCTTCTGCTTTATTTTTTAAGATTTCAGCTGATCTAATAGCCTGACCTTTAATTTTTTCAGTTTCTCCAATAACCAAAGATACTTGTTTAGTTTTTGAATTTACATGATCTATTCCATTAGATAGATTATTCATACATGCTATTCCATCGTTTACATTGATTACTTGGTTCGCAGTTCCTTCTGCAATTTCAATCATTGCTGCTCCAATTTCTTCAGAAGATGCACTAGAATACTCTGAAGCTGTCTTAATTACATCTATAGCTATTATTACTTTTTCTGATAGCTCCTTAACATTACTAACTAAAGCGTTTATTTTCTTTAACATACCATTAAATGCAGTTATCACCTCTCCAATTTCATCATTACTTCTATCTATTATATTTAAGTTTAAATTTCCTTTTTTCCCTTCATTCATAAGCAATACTAACTTTTTTAGCGGATTTGATATACTTTTTTCTATAACTAGAGCTGCTATCATAGCTACCAAAAAAGATATTAAGCTTACTATTATAGTATTAATTTTCAAAATATTAGACTCTCTATCTAGATAGCTGTAGGGAATAGATCCTAATACGTACCAATCTGAATCACCTAATTTTGAATACGCAACTAATTCCTTACCATCATCTGTTGATAAATATTTATCTTTCTTTTTTCCATTCGATATTCCATTTGCTTTAATTTTTTCAACTAAATTTACATTCTCATACTGTGTTCCAATTAAGCTACTATTACTACTTAAGACAATGAGACCATCGGAGTCTATAACAAATATACTTGAACCTTTTCCTAGGTCTACATTTTTAAACAAATCAACAAATAATTTAGGGTTTATCTCTTCAATAATTGTTCCAAACTTTTCTCCTGTTTCTAAACTTTTAGCTTGAGCACATCCATAAATTTTATAACCTGATGGGCTTTTATTTAATGAAAATACAAACTTCCCTTTTTTCTCATCAGACAGTTCTTGTAGCTCTTTAACCAACATATCAGATAATTGATTTGAAAAACTTCCTATTTTTTTATTATCTTCGGTTATTATCCCTACCCCTGTCATATTATTTTGTGTAGATATCATACTTCTAATTGATTTACTTAACTCGCTTATCTTAATATAATCTGCTACTGAATTGTCATTTCCATTAAAATATTCTTGGATTTGTGGTTCTGCTATTATAGTCCTTGCAAAGTCAGAAGCTTTATTCATTTCACTATAAATATTAACTCCTATTTGTTCCATTATTTGATTTGAAAAGTTTGAAATTTTATTATCAATTGACTTTTTAGATTGCAATACTGCTGTTGTTCCAACTATTAACAACGGAATCAAAACTAATATGCTATAAGATATTATCAAACGAAATTTTATCTTCGATTTTCTTATGATTCCATTAAACTTTTTATCTTTTATATTTTCATTTTTAAACTTTATTTTCGATTTTTTATTTTCTATGCTATTCTCTTTTTTCAATATTTTACTTATTTTTCTGCCTAAAATAATTCCCTTATATATTTTTTTATCCTTAATTTCTTTTTTATCAGTTATATTAAAAATTTTTTTCATTATTATATACCTTTTCTATAAAAAATTGCTTTATACTGTTTATAAAAGATTGATATAGATAATTTATTGGGATGATTTAAGTTATATATATATTGCAATAATAAAACTTCATTTAAAATGTTTATAGGCAAGTAAATACCGCATACAAAATGTAGAAAAGTAATTTCAACATATAAATTTATATTCTATAAATTTATATAACTTACTCTTATTTCATCATTTTAAACAGTACAAAGCTTTAATTATACTTATTCCTTTACAGATCCCATAACCATTCCTGTAACAAAATATTTTTGTAAAAATGGGTATATAACTAATAATGGAATTGTTGACACAACTATTTTTGCTGAATTAAGTGTTTTATTAGAAATATCTGCAACACTTTGTAATTGAGCAGCATTTGTTACTTTAGTAATATCTACTGATAGTTGTTGTATATAAGTCTGTAATGGATAATTAGCTGTTTTATTTATATATAGCAAGCCACTAAAAAAGTCATTCCAATGCCCAACAATACTAAATAATGCAATTGTTGCTAATGCTGGAAGTGATATCGGAATATATATTTTAAATAAAATCTGCCATTTATTACAACCTTCTAACATAGCTGCTTCTTCCAATGATTTTGGCACGCTTTTAAAGAAATTCATTAATAAAATCACATTAAAGATAGGAACTGCCCCTGGTAAAATAAGAGCCCAAATACTATCCAATAGATGCAAATTCTTTATTGTTATAAATAGTGGTACCATTCCACCTGAAAATAACATAGCAAATATCATAAGATTCATATAAATATTTCTTGCACCAAATTCTCTTTTATTCTTTGATAATGGATATGCCATTAAAACTACTAAGATTAGATTTAGCCCTGTTCCAAGTACAACTCTAGCTACTGAAATGCCAAATGATCGCCAAAACTGACTTTCTTTTAGTAACGTCTTATATGATGATAAAGTGAAATCTACTGGAACTAATCCTACAAGATTTCCTGCTGCTGCTGATTTATTGCTAAACGATATAGCTACCATATTTATTAGAGGAAATAAGCAGGCAGCCGTAAGTATCAATATTACACTCCATATACATATATCTGCTGCTCTACTTCCAAAGCTTTTAGATTTTATCATAATATCTCCTCCTTAGAAGATTTGCATATTAGCAAATTTTTTAGACAATTGATTTGCTGATACTAAAAGTATGCATCCAACCACCGATTTTAATAATCCAACTGCTGTCGCAAAGCTATACTGCATTCCAACTAGACCTACACGATATACATATGTATCAATTATGTCAGCTGTTTCATAAACAATAGGATTATATAAGTTAAACACTTGATCAAAACCAGCATTCAAAATATTTCCAAGATTTATTGCTGTCATAAGCATTATTATAGGTAAAATTCCTGGAATTGTTATATTAATTAATTGTTTAAATCTATTGGCACCATCTATGGCCGCTGCTTCATACAAACCCGAATCGATTCCTGTAAGTGCAGCTAAATAAACTATTGATCCATATCCAAACTCTTTCCATACATCAGTTCCTATTAAAATAGGTCTAATCCATGTGTTACTTGCCAAAAACAATGTTGGCTTGATTCCAAACATACCTAAAAATGCATTAACCGGCCCTTCAAAAGAGAAGATATTGGCTACAACTACTGCCAAAACTGCCCATGATAAGAAATGTGGCAAATACACAACTGTTTGAATTGTTTTTTTAGCCCATTTAATTCTTATTTCATTAAGTAACAATGCAAATGTTATTGGCACTATTGTGCTTAAAATAATTTTTCCTATAGCAATTATTAATGTATTTTTTAAAATACTCATACTATCTGGTATTTCAAGCATATATTTAAAATTATCAAGTCCTACCCATGGAGATCCTAGTATTCCTTTTGTAGGAATATAATCTTGAAAAGCCATTATTATACCAAACATAGGTATAAAACTAAACAATATTAAGAACATCATTCCTGGTGCAAGCATCATATGGTATCCTAATTGAGATTTTCTTTTTTTCATAAACGCGCCAGCCTTTCATATTTATTATTATTTATTTAACACGCATGTTATGTTAAATAAACAATTGATAAAAAACTTAAATATACCTTAATTGTCCTCAAATCCCTTTGAAATATTTATAATACTAATAAACAAAGAAATTAAGGACAATTAGACAATTATTTATTACTTCTTAAAGTTTAAAACACATAGTGTTAAATCTAGTTTATTTTTTTATGGCTTCCTCAACTTCTTTTGTAATTTGATCTCCGCCCGTACTCTTCCAAGTACTAACAAATTTATCAAAAGAATCTATAGGCTCTTCTCCTGTTACAATTTTTAAGAATGTTTCATCTTGAAGCTTTTGTAAGTTAGCCCACTTTAATTTCATACTTTCTGTTTGTCCAAAAAATACTGGATTAACTTCATTTACTTTTGTTTCTTCCATTAATTTTGGAGATATCATTCTTGAAGTATATCCACTCCATGCATCAGCACTTGGAGAGTTTGGATTTTCAAGATATTCCTTACATTTTTCATAATTACCCTTATCTGCGCCTAAAGATTCAGGATCTTTTTCTCCTTTTAGTGCTAAATCAATATTTTTATACATGTCAATTGTTGCATTATAATCATTAATAAGAATATTTATTGGTCTTACACCTGTATCAACGCCTTGTTTAGTATAATTCATAAGTTCTTCTCTTGCATAATCTTCATATACCATCTTGTCATTAATAACACTTGCTATTTTTACAAGTAATTCTGGATGTTCAAAACCTTTTCTAACAACATAAAATTCACTTGCTGGATTTTGTGTGTAAGCTGTAACACTTCCATCTTCATTTGCTGGTGCAATATACGGAGCCCATTGTGCATCTGGATTTAATTTTTTAGCATCATTTAATGGATAGTCTGGTGCCCACCATGGCCCAAAAAATGCTCCACATTGTCCATTAATAATAAGTGAAGTAACATCGTCCCCTTCTCTTACTGCTATTTGTGGATCAATTAAACCTTCTTTATAAAGTTCTGATAGTTTTTCTAAGCCTTTTTTCATATTATCAGTAGTAGATCCAAATACCACCTTACCATTTTCTTCAATCCATTGTCCTGGAAATGCATTATACATGCTCAAAATATTATCCATTTGGAATAATCCACCATATACTCCTCCTATGTTAGATGATCCTACAAGACCAATTGTTTTTCCAGCTCCATTATTACCAGGATCCTTTGTTATAAACTGTTGCAAAATATTCTCAACATCATCCATTGTCTTAGGAGCTTTTAGCCCCAACTTATCCATCCAATCTTGTCTGAGCCAAAGCATTGTAGGTACATTAGCACATTGAGTAGATGGTAATGCCATAAGCTTTCCATCAAACGTAGCGCTTTCCAAAGCTCTTCCACTATATGAATTATACATTTCTTTGATTTTGTCAGTAGCACAGTCATTATACGCATCTGTTAAATCTGCAATCATATCATTATCTACCAATTGTTTTAAAGTTGTTGCATCTACTTTCATAATATCTGGTATATCACCTGTTGCAATAGCCATTGAAACTTTTTGATCATAAGCATCTCCATTAGCTGCTTCAAATGCATTTTCATTTTGTACATTTAATATTTCTTTTAGATACCTTGTATACGCATTATCTTCATAAGTATCACCTTCTGGAAGTCGTGGACTTCCTGGAGTATTCTTTCCTATCGTATAAGTAACTAATTCATCATATTTACCATATGGTGTAGTTGATGCTTCTGTTTTTTCCTTTGCTGGTGCATCCCCTTCCTCTTTACTTGAACATCCTGTAAAAAACATTCCCAGCATAATAGCTGCCATTCCAACTGATGTGATTTTTTTTAATTTTTTTAGAAAATTTCTTCTTAACATCCCCTAAGCCTCCTATTTGTAATAAAATAAGTTATATTTTTATCTCTTCATTTGTTAATCACTCTATACTTAGATTATAAAATCTATATAGTTAAGCGTATATACTAAAGATTTTTGATTTATGCAAATTTCTTATAAACTTAAACATTTACATTGATATTGGGGTATTATCTTAGTTTCAATATTGTAGATAAAAAATAAACTAAAAGCGCATTTTATATATTTAGGTTAATAAATACATAAAATGTGCTTCTAGTTTTAATACTTTATAGGATTTTTAGTATCTCTTTTTAAATACTCCTTAATTTATTTAACTAGTTAAATTATATTTGATTAATTGCCTTTTAAAATTTCTATTATATTTTAAATACATTAATTTTTTAGAATTCTTTTATTCATCTAAATAAACATATTCATTAAACTTTTCTTTGCTTTTTTCTGCTGAAATTCTTATTCTCGCAATAGTTCCTTGATTTTCTATGCTTATAAATTCTAAGCCATACTTATCTCCATATACTACTTTAATCCTATCATATACATTCTTTATTCCATAACCCTTACTTTTACTGGTTAATATTTTTTCACACATTTCTTTAGTCATGCCAACTCCATTGTCCTCTACTTCAAATACAATATCAACATCTTCTTTTTTAGCAGATATTCTTATTCTTCCTCTACTATTTCTTTTTTCATCAATTCCGTGATTTACTGCATTTTCAACTAAAGGCTGAAGTAATAAATTAATCATATAATATTCTTTTATTTCATCATCAATGTCAAAATCCACATCAAAATTATAATTATGCATCATTAGTTGAATTTTAATATAAGCTTCTGTATTACTAAGCTCATTTTCAACTGATATTACATTACTTCCTTTATTTAAAGAAGTACGATAAAAAGTTGATAAAAGCTGAGACATTTCACTAATTTCTTCCTCTCCTGCTCTAATTGCCTTCCAATTAATTAAAGAAAGGCTATTATACAGAAAGTGTGGGTTAATTTGAGCCTGTAATGCTCTCATTTCATATTTTCGCTTTAATATTTCACTTTTATATACTTCTTGTATAAGAGTTTTAATCTTTACAATCAACTTATCGAAACTATTTATCAGAATTCCAATTTCATCTTCTGAATTGTTTTTTACTGTAACTTCTAGATGCTCAATATCCATGTCTTTCATATTTTCAGTTAACTCTTCAATACGATTTACAACCATATAAGATACTCCATATCCTACGATTAATAAAACAGCAAAACAAATAGCTACTACAAATAAAACAGTATAAATTATATTTTTAGAAGACTGCACAACTAAATATGATGGTTTATACAAATACCCAGTCCATCCTGTACTTTTGATTTCAGCTTTTACTAAAATATAATCTACGTTGTTATAATTAAGTTCTCCATTTTCTGCGTTATCTAACTGATTAACTGGAAGTAAATAATCCACCCCATTATCATAATTTCTATTTTCAAAAACTATATTCTTACCTTTATCTAAAATAACAACGCCACAATTATCATTAGAAATATTATATAAGGATTTAAAGAAGTCCCTATAATTCAGTTTTACATATAAAATATTTTCTATGTTCTTATGTTCATCACTAATAAATTTAACTGCTAAAGATAAATTTTTATTATTATCTAAAAACCAATAAGGTTTATATTGTCTATATATATGTTTATACCATTCATCTTCTTTAATGTGATTAATTGGTATTATGTAATCTGAATGCTTAGTAATATTATTACTAGTATATACTGTCATTTGTTCTATATCATTATGCAAAGCTTTAATCATATCAATATATGGATCTAAAACATTCTTAAATCTATAATACATTTCATAATAACTGTTATAATCATAATTAACTGTATCTAATATAGAAGATGTAAATGTGGTATAAGTAGATAAGTTATTATAAATATTACCTGAGTTATCTATTCTAGAAATTTCTTCTGAAAATGCTTCTACTAAGTTTTCCTTTTCTTGATTAATTAATAATTTATTTGTTTCTTTATAGCAAAAAACACCTAATATTGTAATTGGAATAATGCTCACTATAAAATAAGTTAAAATTATTTTTTTTCTAAACTTTAAATTTATTAAAAAATTTTTTATTCTATTCATTTGTTTCATCTCTTTGTCTATATTTTTCAGGTGTTAATCCATAAAATTCTCTAAAGCTTTGGCAAAAATAAGATATATTTGTGTATCCAACCCTATTTCCAATATCCTTAATTCTTATATTTGTGTTTTCTAACATATCTCTGGCTTTTTCCATACGATAATTTTTAATAAAATTATTAATCCCCATATTAGTTGTTTTTTTAAATATGCTACTTAAATAACTTGGAGTCATATAAACATATTCCGCCAATTTATCCAAAGACAAATCACTACCATAATTTTTATAAATATAATTTTTCACCATTTCTACATCATGTCTCTCATTGGACATTCCTTTAGAAGACTGTTCCTCAAGTTTATTTATAATATTATTTAATATTTCACTAATCTCTTGTATTGTTCTACAAAAATAAATTTTATCTATTTTCTCATTTAGATCAGTTTCATTAACTTTTCGTATTTCTTCATATACTTCCTTGTATATATTAGATAAAATAAATTTCACATACATCTGTGAGAAACTTTTGTGCGAACCATATTTCCTAATTAAACAATCAACATGTTTTCTTAAACTAAAAAATTCTCTAGATTTTATGTCATATTGAATATTTTTAAACATTGTGTCATCAAATTTTTCATCTGTTGACTCTAATTGTAGTTTTGAATCATAAAAAAACACATAATTATTAGCTATAAAAAATCGCTGTTCCATAAGTTGTTCTATATTTGAATATTCTTTTGTAAGCGTATACGAAGATTTCAATAAATTACTTACTGCAAAATAACAATTAATCTCATAATCATTAAAAATTCTATTATGAACCTTAATTAATATATTCTTTAATTCTTCCTCTTCTATAGTTTCAAAAGTAAATATTATACTTTGCTGAGGATTTAAATTTAAATAATCTATTTTAATATCTATGTTATTTCTAATTTCTTCCATATATTTTTGATTATCATTAAAAAACTCATCATCAAATTCCATTAAAATCATATTTTTATATTTATCCATAAAATCTATATGTTTGTCCATAAAAAATTTCTCTTTTAAATCATCTATGGAACTTCCATTTATTATCTTTAATAAAATATATTCCTTTTCTCTAAATTGCCTAAGTTCATTATTTTTATTTTCTTTCTTCTCCTCATTTACATCATTAATAACCTTCTCCATAGTTTCTTTAAATTCCTTTGGATTTATCGGCTTTAATATATAATCACTTACACCAATATCTATGGCTCTCTTGGCATATTCAAACTCACCAAAGCCACTAAAAATTACTATTTTTAAATTTGGATATATTTCTCTAGCCTTTTTTGATAATTGAAGTCCATCCAAAAAAGGCATCTTAACATCAGTAAATAAAATATCCACTGTATTTTCCTTTATATAATTTAAGGCTTCCTCACCATCACTGCATTCTTTTATATCTAATTCAAAAGAAAATTTGTTAATTAAAAATATAATTCCATCTCTTTCAACAAATTCATCATCTGCAATTAAAATTTTTATCATACATTCCCCCCCTTACATATAATATAACATTCTATATTTTTCTACAATAAATCATCAATAATATACAAATTTAGTTTAAATTCTCTACATATAATTCTTTATTTTATATAATTAGGTATCAAACTAAGAAAAATATGCGATATATCATATTCATAAATTCATTATACTAATAGATATATCGCATAAAATTTCTTAATGAATCAATCTAATCATATTATTCTATGATAAAAATAAATAAACATTATCAATTTGTAAATTTGTATTTTCTTGTGCATCTTGATAAAAGGACACATTAAGCCTTCCATTTTTAACTTCTACTGTTCCATGGATTTCTATATAAGAATCTCCATGTGGTATATTTACATGTACATCCTCTCCACCATAATTAGTAAGTTCCATTCTGCTTATATTTGTATTTCCAGTATTTTGTTTAACCATGGCTTTTACTGTGTATTTTCTATTTTCTAATCCAGTTATTGTTTGTTCTATTTTTTGAGTATAGCTTTCAGTGCCCCAAAAATAACATTTATAATCACCATCTTGCACATCTACATCATCTACTCCAACATTTGTACCAGTTGCTATCCATCCATCTAAATTTCCATTTTCAAAACTTCCATTAATGATTTCATTATCTAACTGGCTTATTGGTTCATCTTCACTCATATAAATCATATCCCAATATTCTAATGATGGAACTGTAAATTCTATATATTTTCCTGTATCATCTGAAGATTTTTTCTCAATTTTGATATTTCTTGTTTCACAATTATATTCTGGATCTGGTGATGCTACATAAACAGAATTTATGTCATCTGTATAATAATATTTCACTTTAATATTAGTCTGCTTATCTGGTGTCTTATCACTATTATCATAATTTGCCCATTGATTATCCTTTATTCCTATTAAATTAATCATTTGAATAATTTGATATTTATCATCAGCTTTGGTGCTATACCATATATTTCCCGTCTCATCTTCTCTGCTTGCTGATTTATCATAAATATACACTTCATTATCTGTTTCATTCTGTCCATCTCTTAATAAATTTTCATAAGCAACTATAAAGTCATACATATTACGTTCACGATTAATTAATTCATCACTCATCTTTAAATTTTCAGCTGGAAAATATTCGTGATTTAACATTTTACCATCATCGCCAAGCTCCAACCTGGATCCTCCTGCTGAATAAACTGCTGCATCAGTTAAAATAACAGCTCCTGTATTAAAATAATTTCCTGGATTATCTATACCATAATCCTTTTGCATATAAGCTGGAACTATTAGGGATTTACCACCACTCTCAATTCTTGACTGTTCAACCTCTTTCTTTAATGCTCCATAAGTATTATATTGAATCCCTTCACTATCATGATCCCAAGGCCAGATCTCAGTATAAAGAACATCTACATTACTTCTATTTACATTTTCTATTCCTTGTGCTCCAACTGGATTACACATTAGGTATTTATCACCAAGAGCTTGTTTTGCATTGTTCAAAAAATCTGTGTATGTATCTTTTACTGTTATGTAATGTCCATCAGCAGTTTTCATTTCTCCCCATTCACCTATAGTATCTCCATGCCAACCATCATATCCTAAAGCATTTAAAGACTCATTTTCTTTTTGAAAAATGTAATCCTGCCATCCTTTATTCCATAAATTGAAGAAGTATAATGTACTATCTCCTGTCGGTGTGTCTCCCATAAAGAAGGTAAATCGTTCACCTCTTTTATCTACATGTTGATTATTTTCTGAGTACCACAATCCCCATCCTTCATCAACACCATCATCCCAATAATTACTTCCATCAGTACTATTAGAAGTTGCTGCATAAATCATATTATATTGCATATTTACCATATTTGATGCTCTAGCTGAAGAAATATAACTGCGAATTGTATCTCCATAAATATCTCTTCCAGTCCAATCTTCCCAAACATCTGTATTATCTGCTGCTGGTTTATGGTGTCTATATTGTGCATCATAATATTCAAGTCCATTAATATGATAATTTTTAAGAGTCCAGATATATTTTGCTGTATCTACATTTTCTGAAAAATCAGTTAAATATCCATATCTAGGAAACCTTCTCCAATCTGATGATACATCAACTCCAACAGTTTCTGTATCTAAAATAATACCATCTTCATTTTTGCATATGGCTTGTACAAGATACCCTTTATAATCTTCATTAGGAACAGTCCACTCGTAATTTATATAGGCTTCTCCACCATTACTAATTGCCGAATACGTTACCACCTTTGAATCACTTACTTCTTTTTCAAGATGCTTAAATTTAAAAGTAATTGTTCCATCTTCTATATTATCTTCAGTATCATTCTTAATATCAAGATAAATTTTAACTATGTCCCCTGGATTGTACATAGATTTATCAGTATTTAAATCTTTTATCATTTTCCCTGTACTAGATGATGTTGCTAACACTTGGCTACCTCCTGTAATCATAATTGAAAAAATTAAAATCAATGAGAACAATAAACTTTGAAGTCTTTCTAATTTATTTTTTCCATCTTTCATAAATTAAAATCCTTCCTATATTAATTTTTTATTTATCAGTCATTTCATATATAATTAGAGAAATAACTTTATTTTAATTGTATTTAAATAATTCTAATTCAATAACTTTAAATATTTTAATAAATTATATTTGTTTATTTATTATGATTTTAACCTACAATAATGGTGCTAGAATCTATAATTTCACACAAAAACTATCTTCCTCCAATTAATTATTCTATTATCATTATTAGATTTGCTATCCAATATATCTCAGAGCATCTTTAGCTTACAAATTTGCCTTTCTTATCTGCTGTTTTCTCAATCAAATCATTTTCATTCTTATATATACCACCACCCAATAACAATAATTTCAAATTAATTACACTTTCAATATTAGCTAAAGCTTTTTCTAGTTATGGTTAAATTAATATGCTAATTTATCACCATTCTTTTCAAAATCAAAATATCATTAGCTGATAAATCTTAAAAATCTTTTAATTTAAGCTTTCCTATAATTCTTTAAAGATTCATCAGCTAAATTAGCAACGTTAATTGCAATTTAAATAACTTTACCTATTTATTACTTTAATTATAAAGTGAGTTTATATATCCTAGCTTCATATGGCTTTAATTCTATACTATCTATTGGGTCATTTATATCTACCTCATAATTAGAAATGAGCAATTCTCTACAAGTAAAATTAATTTCTCTATCTAAATTGAAATTTGTATTGTTCTCTGTAAAATTACATATGACTAATAATTTTTCATTTTCTAAACTTCTTAAATATGCAAAAATCTCTTTATTTTCTTCTAAAATTAGCTCATATTTTCCATAAACAACTACTGGATTTGCTTTTCTTATTTGTATTAATTTTTTATAATATTTGAATATGGAATTTTCATCTTTTAACTGAGATTTAGCATTTATTTCTTTATAATTAGGATTTACCTTTATCCAAGGCTTTCCACTTGTAAATCCAGCATTTTCACTATCATCCCATTGAATTGGAGTACGTGCATTATCTCTTCCTTTTGCATATATAGACTTCATTATTTCTTCGTGTTTATATCCTTTTTCAATCCTTTCTTTATACATATTTAAAGTTTCTATGTCTTTATAATCTTCTAAATTATAAAATTTTATATTTGTCATTCCAAGTTCTTCTCCTTGATATATATAAGGAGTTCCCTTCATCCCATGTAATAAAGTGGCAAGCATCTTTGCACTTTCTACTCTGTATTCTTTGTCATTTCCCCATCTTGAAACTATTCTTGGCACATCATGGTTATTCCAAAACAAACTATTCCATCCTGTACCTTCTAATTCCACCTGCCATCTAGATAAAGCTTTCTTTAAATCTAATAACTCCAACGGCTTTAAATCCCATTTTTCTTTACCTGGCTGTTGATCTAATAAGATATGCTCAAATTGAAATATCATACTAAGCTCAGTTCCATCAGGATTTGAATATTGCTTTGCTATTTCTGGATTAGAACACCAAGCTTCTCCAACTGTTAATAAATTTTTATCTCCAAAAGTTTTTTTATTCATTTCTTTGATGTATTCATGAAGTTTTGGTCCATTTTCTTTGATTTTTTTATCTGGAATCTTACCTATTAATTCAATAACATCCATTCTAAATCCGCCAATTCCTTTATCAATCCAAAAATTCATCATGTCATAAACTTTGTTTCTAACCTCTTCATTTTCCCAATTTAAATCCGGTTGTTTTTTACTAAATAAATGTAAATAATATTGTCCTGACTCTTTATCATATTCCCATGCACTTCCGCTGAAAGTTGATGTTAAATCATTTGGTTCCCTTCCATCTACAGGATCTCTCCATATATAATAATCTCTATATGCATTGTCTTTTGATTTCTTGGATTCAATAAACCACTTATGTTCATCAGAAGTATGATTAACAACTAAATCCATAAGAATTCTTATCTCCCTTTTATTAGCTTCAGATATAAGATTATCCATATCTTCCATTGTTCCAAACTCATCCATTATATTTTCATAATCACTTATATCATATCCATTATCATCATTAGGAGATTTATAAACTGGAGATAGCCAAATAACATCTATTCCAAGCTCTTTTAGATAATCTAATTTTTCTATAATTCCTCTTAAATCTCCAATTCCATCTCCATTGGAATCATTGAAACTCCTTGGATATACTTGATAAACTACACTTTCTTTCCACCATTCTTTTTTCATTAAATTTCCCTCCATTATATTATTTATTTCTATACTTTAAGCAAACATTTACTATAGATTTTTAAAACAAATTCTAGATATTATTACGTATATTTTGCTTATTTTTACTTAAACGCTTACGTAAATTTCAAAAATAAAATTACTATTATTTTAGTAATTTTACTGTCTCTCTTTCAACAATCTTGTGAGAAAGAATTACATTATCTCCGCTATTCCCTGTTTCTAAAACACTTAATATTTTAGCGAATGCTTTTACTCCCATTTCGTAAAGAGGTTGAGCAACTGTAGTTAGAGGCGGATTACTCATTTGAGCTATTAAAGTATTATCATATCCTATAATAGATATCTTTTCTGGAACTTCAATCTTATTTCTATGCATAACTGATAAAGCTCCAAGTGCCATCTCGTCACTAGTTGCAAATACAGCTGTAAAATCTTCTTTTTCCTGTAAAAGATCTTCCATGCACATAATCCCACTATTATAAGTAAAATCCCCATATTTTATTATATTTTCATTAATATTTATATCATAGTCTTGAAGTGCATTTCTATATCCATTCACTCTAGTTATTCCAGATATTTTATCTTCCTTGCCTCCACTTATTAATGCAATTTTTGTATGCCCTTTTTCTATTAAAAATTGTGTTGCTGTATACGCTGCTTGTTGATCATCAACTTTTATGTAAGGTATTTTATACTTATATGATAAAGTTGATACTAAAATATATGGTATTTTTAATGAATTTAGCAAATTATAATATTCATCATTTATAGTTAAGCTAACTACTATTATTGCATCAACTTGACGTTCTCCTAACATTTTTATATAATTTATTGCCCTAACTCCATTAACTCCAGTATTACAAAGAAATATTCCATAGCCATTTTCATTAGCTTTTTCCTCTATTCCATTTAATATCTCAGCATAAAGATATGCTGAAACAATTGGTATTAGAACTCCTATTGTCTTTGTTGTCTTAGTTACCAATCCTCTTGCTATAGCATTTCTTTGATATCCTAACTCTTTTATTGCCTCTAAAACTTTTTCTTTAGTTTCATCGCTATAACCATCAAGATTATTAACAACCCTTGATACTGTTGCTACTGAAACATTAGCCCTAGTAGCTACATCTTTAATTGTTGCTTTCATAAAAATTCTCCTTTAGTTTACGTAAACGATTAAGTACAAGTTAAATATAACATATATTTTCCTAATTGTCTATTAACCAATATTAATTTTTTATGAATTCATTTTTTTATTAAAGTTACATCATTATCTTTTGTGGATTCAATTGCTTTCTTTGAAATATATCGATAATTTTACGTGTTTCTAAAATTTCAATAAATTATCATGGCATTATTATAAATGAAATACCTTATATGAATTTTATTCATATAAGGTATTTCATTTTATAATTCTAGTATAAACTATCCAGATTATATTACATTAATGATTTTCCATAAACATCTGTGTCAAAAATTGCTTTTACAAATTCTTCTTTAGTTATTTCATATGGTGCACAATACCATTCAGTAACAGTTGAAGCCTTTTCAACTATTGTAGCTACATCATCTTCACAAAGATCAATATCTCCTAAGCATACAGGAAGTCCTATTGACTTATTAAAGGCTGCAATTTTATCTCTCTCTTCAAATTGTTTGTCATAAGTAAGAAGACATAAAACCCCAAATGAAACAATCTCTCCATGAAGATGCTTAGCTGCTTTTTCAACCATAGTTGAACCATAATATACACAATGTGCAAGGCTACTATTATAATAATATGACGGATCCGAAGTCATATTTGAAACTATTCCAGTTGAAATAATTATATCTAATGCAACTTGCTCTAATTCATAACTTGCTTCATTGTTCTTACAATCTTCTAATGCTTTCTTTCCACATTCTAATAATGGTGCTCCACATGCTTTACTTAATTGAGCTCCCATAAGGGTAGTATGAAATAATTTCTCAGCACGTGTTGCAAATAATACTTCTGGTTCTTTTGACAATGCATCCCCTATTCCTGCCCAGAATAAAGAAACTGGTGCTTCTGCAATTATTTTTGTATTTATGAATGTATGATCTGCTGGTGTTTTAGGATAATAGTATTCTCTAAAAGTATCATCCTCATTATATATTACTGAAATAGCTGTGCATGCTGCACAGTTAGATGCAATTGTAGGAAATGTAAATAATGGTTTGTCCAATTGATCGCAAACAACTTTACAAGTATCTACTGCTCTTCCTCCTCCAACAGCAAATACCATATCTGCTTCTTTTACTAATTGGTTATTTTTCAAGTTATCTACATTTTCATATGTAGAATTACCACCATACCAAATAAAATCAGAAATTGTTACTTCAGAATCCTTTATTCCCTCTAAAAGTTCATTCTTAGCTTTTTCAATTGCTGTTTTTCCTCCAATGACAACTGCCTTTTTTCCATATCTTCTTGTTATCCATGGTATTGCTTTATAAGATTCAACTCCTACACTATAATTAGGTAAAAATCCATTGTAATATTTCATATTTTTTCCCCCGTTCTTTTATTATATTGCTTATTAATTATAAAAATTTGTATATAAAAAGGGCTTGTCCATATATTAAGACAAAACCCTAGTTCTGCGGTACCACTTAAATTGCTGTATTGCTACAACCTCTCTTATTACATCTTAAGCTGATTCTTGCTAATGTAAAACATTTTAACGGGTGTTATCCGTCCTTGCTTAATTGAAATTTCTTCTTTCAGCAGGCTGTTCATGAGTGATTTTCTAAATACAAAATATATACCACTTTTCAGCATACCATGGCTCTCTTTAATAATTTTGTAAGTATACTCTTCTCAATCAACACATTTATATTTTTCATTATATTCCTTTATTTTTGTTTGTCAATATCCCATTATTTAATACATTCTTATCCATTTAACTCTTTAAGCCAATTACCTTTTACGTAATATGCAATAAAACATATTGAACATATAATCCATGATACTGGATAGCACCAGCTTAATACTTTTATATCACTTTTAATTGGAAGTGCTACAATCATCCATATAATACGAAGTACACATATATTTAATGCTGTTATTACCATAACTTGAACAGCTGATCCTGCACCACGTATTGCTCCGCCTAAAATTTCTGTAAATGAATGTGTCCATGTAAAAGGTGCAAGTATAAACATCATTAATATACCTATATTTTTAACTTCTTCATTATCTGTAAATACATTTAATAATCTACCACCTGTAAGCAAAACTATCGCACTTCCAATCATTGTCATTATTACAGACAATACTAAACATACATTTACTCCTTTTTTTATCCTTTCATATTTTCCTGCACCAATATTTTGTCCAACAAAAGTTGAAATTGATAATCCCAAAGCCATCATTGGCATATACAAAAATCCATCTATCTTTTCATATGCAGCACATCCTGCCATTGCAACTGATCCAAAATCATTTATTTTTATTTGAACAATCATATTTGAAATATTAAACATTGATGATTGTAACCCACAAGGAACGCTAATTTTTATTATTTGCTTGGCTGTTTCTTTGTTGAACTTAATCTTACGAATATTTAATCTATAGCTATATGGTATTCTTACAAGATTCATTATTACCAAAAATGCTGAAAAAAATTGTGAAATTGCTGTGGCTAAAGCAGATCCAGCTACCCCCATATTAAATCCTGCAACAAAAATCAAATTAAGTATTAAATTTAAAATACCACTAAACATTAAATAATAAAGTGGGTGCTTTGAATCACCACAGGCACGTATAATACCAGATCCAACATTGTATACAAGCATTCCTACCATTCCTAATAAATAAATTCTTAAATATGTAGTAGCTAGATTTATTACATCTTCTGGGCAATGCATTATTTTTAATAAATCAGTTGTCCATATAAGTCCAATAATCATAATAAAAATACCACAAATAATACTTAACATCACAGCAGCATTCATTACGTCTAAAAGCTTCTTTTCATCATCTGCACCAAAATATCTTGAAAATATTACACCTGTCCCTGTAGAGATTCCAAGGAAAAATCCAACTAATAAATTAATAAGTGCATCTGTGGATCCTACTGCAGCTAGTGCTTCACTTCCTGCAAAATTCCCAACAACAGCACTATCACATGCATTATATAATTGTTGTAATAAATTACTCAGCATTATTGGAATAGCAAATAATACGATTTTCTTCCATATAACACCTTCAGTCAAATTTTCTATTTTGTTTTTCATTTGATATGCCCTTTCTTTTAATAAACAGATTATATATTTTATATAATTAATTGTTTTATTCTACTGGCTATACTTAATAGATAATTATAGATTTCTATTAATAAACTAGCTAATAATCCACATAAAAAAGAATCATGATAAACATGATTCATTTATTATTAACCCTCAAAATATATTTTTTTAAAGTTTTCTTTTAATCATTAAAAAATTTCATATTAAGTTTATTTTCTCTTTGGATTTTTAGGGAACCAACCCTTATTTACTCTTTCTTCTTGCTCAAATAATTCTTTTATACTCCAAAAGCAAGTAAAACCTAATGCTCCAAGCAAGATGCTTACTATATCATTTGTGCAAAATAGTGATACAACTGAAAAAATTATTCCCATTATTAAAAATGCAGGCCAAATTTTTTTAGTGAAATAATACTCTGCCTTAATCACAATAGGATGAAATATACCAATAATTAAAAATACCGACACTCCTATAATCAAACCATTAAACTGCATGTCCTTCCTCCTGTTATATTATAAAACACAAAGTTTATATAATAGTCAATTTCAACTTTCTAACTAATTATATCATAGTTTTAAAATTTCTCCATAAAAATACAATAAATATATTATATAGTAAGTTTCATCAATATCAAGCAAAATTCACTATCTTATATGCTCGATTATAGAGATATCTATTCATATTCATTAAGATTCACCCCAAAATGCAAAATTTAAATTTCATATTTATATGAAACAAATAAATAAAGCTATTATTTTCTGCAGAAACTTTTCATTCAAATAAAAAAAGGTTAGAATTTTTGCATAAACAATTATCCCAAAATTGTTTCTCCATTTTTTATATGATTAATTATAACCTTTGTTCAATAATATATAGGCACATATCATGGCTATAATTATTGAAACAACAACATTAATCCTTCTTTGCTAATTTTTATTTTAGCTGCATAGCTTGATATACTATCAAATTTAATACTTCCGATTAAAGTTCCAATAATTTTATCATTTTCTTTAATTGGATAAGATATAAAAATAGCTGTAACGCTACATGAAATGTGTATAGCGTTACAGCTATTTTAATTATAAATATATTATTTATACATATATTCTCTTGTCCATGGCAAATCATTATTTACTCCTTTAGTAAATAAGAATTGATGTAAATTAATATTTCCACAATTGAATGAAGCTGCACAAGAGTTTAAATACATCCTCCACATTCTTATGAAAGTTTCATCCTTCATCTTTTCTATTTCAGGCATCGCATTTTCAAAATTAGATGCCCAGCATTCCAATGTTTTTCCGTAATGTAATCTAAGATTCTCAACATCTATTACATTAAAGTTTTTCTCCGACATATAATTAACTAATTCTTGAATTGATGGTACATATCCACCTGGGAATATATATTTATTTATCCAGCTGTTAGTTCCACTATCAGAAGTGTTAGTTATGCAATGAAGCAAAGATACACCTTTATCATTTAATAATTCTTTTACGGTAGAAAAATACTCAGAAAGATTATCTTTACCAACATGTTCTAACATTCCTACACTGACAACTCTATCGAATTTTCTATTTTTTATTTCTCTATAATCTGTAAGTTCAACTTCAACTAATTCATTTAGTCCTTCACTTTCTATTCTTTTTTTAACTTTTTCAAATTGCTGAGTACTTAGTGTTACGCCCATAGCTTTAACTTTATACTTTTTAGCTGCAGTAATTATTAATTCTCCCCATCCACATCCTATATCTAATAAAGTTTCTCCTTCTTTTAGGTTCAACTTTTTAAGTATGTGATCAACCTTATTTTTTTGTGCATCAGTTAATGAATCATTTTGAGATTTAAAGTATCCACAAGAATATGTCATAGTATCATCTAGCCATAACTTATAGAAATCATTTCCTACATCATAATGGAATTCAATATTTTTTTTGCTATTTTTTATATTATTCTTAACCATCTTTATTAAATTAGCATACTTTTCATTACCTAAAAAGCTCTCTTTACTATTATATAATGATTCTATAACATCTTGAATACTTCCTTCTATATCTAATTTCTTAGTCATATATCCTTCACCAAAAGCAATTGATGGATCTTTAATAATATCCGCTTTTGGAATTGGTTCATTAAAAATTATCTTAAATTTTGGTTCTCCTTCACCATAAATCTCCGAACTTCCATCCCATAGCTTTAGTTCAAATGTGTCTACAAATAAATTTTTAAATAATGTTTTATAAAACATTTTATCACCAATCATAATATACCTTCTTTCTTTATATATAAATCAAAGGATATAGTAGTGTTTAAAGTAAAATTTCACATACTTAACATGTATCCTTCTATTTAAATAATGCCCAACTCTAAATGTTTTTTTACATATTCAGAAGCTTTCTTAGAATCTCGACTTTCTAAGGCCTTGTATATTTCTTCATGTTGAAGTTTAACCACTTTTTTATTTATATTGTGAATACGAGAACTATCAATATATTTCTCTATGAGAGATGAAATTGAAAACATTATTGTAGAAATCAAATGATTTCCTGAAGCCTGTGCTATTTTATAGTGGAATTTTTTATCTAATTGTGCACAAATTTCAGCATCTAAAGAATTATTTAATTCTTTCATTATTTCTTTTAAATCTCTAAGCTCAGATTCTGTTATATTTTTTGCAGCAAGACCTGCTGCTTCTGGTTCTATTATTCTTCTTAATTCAATAATATCTTCATTTTTACTTCCTATAAGTAAAAAAACAATAGATAATGGCTCTAATAAACTATTTTCAAAATTACTTTTTATAAAATTACCTTCACCATGTTTAGATTCTATTAGTCCAAGCATAGTTAAGGCTTTCAATGCCTCTCTCACTGATGTTCTGCTCACTTCAAGCTTATCAGCCAGTTCTCTTTCGGATGGAAGTTTCTCTCCGCTTTTTAATTCTCCCTTTTTAACAATATCTTTTATCTCTTCCATTATTACTTCATATACTTTTATATTTTTTACTGGATTCAGCATCTATAACTTCCTTTCATTAGCTATCTTTTCTGTTAAATATGAATTTAACTCAGAGTAATTCTTTTCTGCTAAATCTTCTCTACCTTCAAAGTTCTTTATTTCGCAATTATGTTTATCAATATTATCTTTAAAATTAGCTAATGTACTAAGAAGTTCTCTTTTAAATAATGGTATTACATCAATTATTCTCTTTATTCCATATAAATATTCATTATCACCAATAGAGAAACATTGAAATAATCCAGATGTTAATCTACCGTCAGAAAACATATAAATATACCTATCTTTCATATCATCCGATAAATCTACTTCTATCTTATGCTTATATAATCTAAAAGTAGCATTATTATCATTTATAAATATAGGAAATATACTGTCAAAAAGTTTAACTACACTTTCTTCTTCATCAATTATTCCTGTAAAATCACATTCATTAAGCTTAGCTAATATATCATCTGTAAAAATACTGTTTTTTATTTGCTTGCTTAATTTTGCTTTTAATCTTTGTTCTTTTCCTTCTATCAATAACTTATCAATGGAGCAGATAATTTTTCCTATTGACATTATATTTTTTCTTGAGTTATCAGCCATACCTATTCCCCCTTAAATTACTAATTAATAAGTTTTAGAAAAAAATTCCACAATATAGGTGCCAACACAACTGTTATTATCCCTGAAATTGCAATAGTTAAGCCGCTCATTGCGCCTTCTGTTTCACCTATCTCCATTGCTCTTGCCGTACCAACTGCATGAGATGAATTTCCCATAGCTATTCCCATTGCAACTTTATCATTTATTTTTAATAGCTTGTACAAAAACGGTCCAATAATTGATCCCAATATTCCAGTTACTATAATTGCAACGACTGTAATTGATGGCATACCTCCTAACTGTTCTGATAATGCCATTCCTATTGGCGTTGTTATTGATTTAGGTATTAATGATTCTGTAAGCTCATTTGAAAGATGAAATAACTTTGCAAATCCAATAACACTAATTATTCCTGATATAGCCCCACATAAAATTCCAGCCAAAATAGGCAGTGCATTTTTCTTAAATAGAGAAAACTTCTTATATAATGGTAATGCCAAAGCAACAGTGGCTGGTGCTAAAAAGAAAGAAATTATTTCTCCTCCCTTATTATAATCACTATATTGAATATTAAATTTTGATAATATTATAACTAAAAGTATTATTGCAATTAATAATGGATTAAAAATTGAGAACTTTAATTTGTCTTTAATTAGGCATCCTGTTAAATAAACAGCAATGGATATTAACACCCCAAATACAGGAGAACTAATTATATCTTTCACTTAGAACACACCTTTCTTAAAAATTTCACTACATATGCAGTAACCACCCATACAATAACAGTTGAAATTATTATTATAGCTGAGAAAGCCATAATTTTTCCTTGTAAAAATTTGAAACTAGTGATTAATCCAACACCTGCTGGAATAAATAAAAAAGACATATGGGATATTAAAATCTCACACATATCTTCAATCATTTCTGCTTTAATTATTCCACTATATAATCCCAAGAAAAGTAAAATTAATCCTAATACAGTTCCTGGAATTGGTAAGTTAAAGACAACTTGTACTACTATCCCTAAAATATATGCTGCTAAAATAATCATTAATTGTTGTAAATATTTCATCAAATTCACCTCCTCACAAAAGCAATTGGTACAGTGGTAATACCACTATACCAATGTAGCACTTTTTTTACATTTTTTCAATAAATATTAATGTTAAATTTTTTAATATTATTCTATTTATAACTTAATTAAATATAGTAATTGTATTCTAATAACTCACCAGTCACATAATCTATAAAAATAGATATTTGTCTACTTGAATATTTATTTTTATAATAAATCGCAAATGTTTCTCCAAAAAATTCATATTTATCTATTTCAAAACTGTCTATATCATATATTTGAAGCTTCTCTATATTTTCTTCTGCAATATCCAATAATTCCTCTAAGGACTTTTGCGTATCTTTAGATTTAACTTCAACTTTTTCAAGTTTTATTAAGCTATTTAAAATTCCTTCATCTATATTAAAACTTATAAAATAACCTGTTGTCTCTTTTGTTAAGAAGTAAGCATAAAAAATACTATCTGATGATAAATTTATATCAATGTTAAATTTGGTAAAATCATTTTCATTATATATTGCTGTTAGTATTTCTTTTGATTTTTCTATAATTCGAGTGTCATCAATGTCAAGCGGTGCACCTTTACCAGCAGAAAAATCTATATTTTTAGTATATATTTTGTTTTCTTCAATTTTAGTACTTGTATGATTATACGAAATATAAGTTACTATAAAAATTACTATTACAATAACTACTACTTTTTTCACTCTCTTAAGCTCCCTTTAAAATTCAATATTATTTCTGTTCCCACATCAATTTCACTTTTTATTTCAATGTTTATATCTAATAAATTGCTAATTTCTTTACATATACTAAGTCCTAATCCAAAGCCATCTACAGATTTATTTCTTGATTTATCAGCCATATAAAATGGTTCAAATATTTTATTTATATCACTTTTTGAAATACCTTTACCAGTATCCTTTATTATCAATATATTTTTATCAACTATTGATATAACTTTTCTTATATCTCTATCAATTGTTGCTTTAATTGCATTATCAATAAAATTAGAAATTAAAATAGTTAATAAATTTTTGTCTGAAAAAACTTCAATATCATCGCCTTTAATAAGTAGCTCCACATCATATTGAATTATTTTCATGTTTAATGCATTCCTAACATCATACAAGATCTCTTTTAAACTATAGTTATTTAATTTTAATGATTTTTTATCTAGCGTAATTAATGAAACAAGATTTGATGTCAGTGCTAAAATACGTTTTCCTTCCCTATTTATATTATTAAAGGATTTATAAATTAAATCTATATCTTGTACTTTCTTATTCATCATTAAATCAGAATATCCAATAATTGATGTTAAAGGTGTTCTTATCTCATGGGTTAAATTATCAATAAATCTCTGTTTAGAATTATTTTGTTCTCTAAGTTGTTTTATTTTTTTCTGTATTTCCTCATTCATAAGTGAAAAATTATTGGAGATTGAATTGATTTCAGAAATATTGCTTTTATAAGTAAATTTTTTGTTATAATTTCCTTCTATAATATCTTCCATACTATCAATTAAATTATTAATTGGTTTTGTTATTTCTATTGATATTAGATATATAATAAATAGTAAAAAAACCCCAATTACCACATTTAGCTTTATAAGAGTAAAAATACTCTTTATCCTATCGTTATATAAATTATCCAAGTTGTTCATATATGTAAAATAGTATTTATTATTATTAATTGAAATAATATTAGTTATTAAAAGAATCTTATTATTTTCTTCTTTATATATCATATAATTACTTAAATTATCTTTAATATTATAAATCTTTTCCGAGTATAATATATCTGAATTCTTAGTACTATAAAACATCTTCTTATCAAGTGTTCTAAACTCTAATGAGATATTTGGGTTATTAATATTTTTAAGGTATGAATCACTCTTTATTTTAATAATATCTCTATTAGTTAAAAAAATATTACTCATTGTTTCTTTAGATTCAAGATTAGTGTAAATAACCGAATATTCACCTAATGAAGCATTCACTGTATTTTTAACTGTTAAATTAAAATTTGATTGAATTAATACCATTCCAAATATATTTATCGTAAAAAAAAATAAAATACCAAAATATAAAAATAACTTATTTGTTAGTTTCATAAAATCTCCCTCAGTCTTTTAATATATATCCTACCTTATACACAGTCTTTAAATACTCTTTCAAATCTAGCTTATCTCTCAATTGCTTAATATGCATATCAACAGTCCTAGTTTCTCCATAAAAGTCAAATCCCCAAATTTTTTCTAATAATACTTCTCTAGTAAGTACATTATTAATGTTATTTAAAAATATTAATAGCAAATTATATTCCTTTAATGTTAGCTGCACTATAACATCATTAGATTTTACTAATCTCTTATTAGTTTGTACTAATAGATGATGATATTTAATTACATTTTCTTCTTTCTTACTGCTTTTTTTTCGTCTTAGAACAACTTCAATTCTTGCCAATAATTCTAATGGCTCAAATGGCTTAGTAATATAATCCTCTGCTCCAAGCTTTAATCCTAAAATTTTATCTTGAACTTGAGATTTTGCAGATAAAAATATAACTGGAACACTCTTATCATCAATCATTCTTATTAATTTGAATCCATCTATTTTAGGAATCATTATATCTAAAAGAATTAAATCAAATTTCTCATTTTCTATCTTGCTTAATGCTTCTTCTCCATCTTTTGCAGTAATTGTAGTATAATTTTCCATCTTTAATGTCAACTCAATTAAATCCCTTATACCATAATCATCTTCAACAACTAGTATTTTTATCATTTTCTTCCTCCACATATTTTTATTTCTTCTATATTTAGTATATACATATTATTATCATATACACTAAAATACAACATGATTTTACAACTTTATTACAATTTAAAAAAATTTATCATATATTTAGATGTTAATATTAACTTGTTCAAAAGATTTAATATTTATGAGGTAAATTGTTATGATAAAAAGAAAAAACAAATTCATGTATCAAAGAATTAGACAAAAGAAGCTACGTAGAAAAAGAGCTATAAAATTAACCCTTAATGCATTAATTCTTATTACATTAGCTAGTGGAACATTTTCAATTATGGGTGGAGTAAAAACCAATGAGGTTATTGCATCAGATAATTTAAATACAAATTCAGATAATTTAAATACAAATAATGAAATTGATAAAGAAGAAAATATACCTATTCATAAAGACACTGATATTATAAAATCCAGTAACATTACTTATGGAGGAGAAAAATATTCAGTTCCTGCAAAAAAAGTGCAAGAAATTGTTAATGGCTCTTCAATTGATGAAAATAAATATGTATTTTTAACATTTGATGATGGACCAAGTCCTAATACAGAAAAAGTATTAGATATATTAAAAGAAAAAGATGTAAAAGCAACATTCTTCGTTCTTGGACAGAACTTAGAAAATAATACATCTTCTCAAGAATTATTGAAACGTGCTATAAAAGAAGGAAACGCTATTGGAAATCACTCATATTCACATAATCTGAAAAAGCTTTATCCTAATAACAAAATAAATATAGATGCTTTTATGGATGAAATAAATCGTACTAATAATTTACTAAAAAATATCTTAGGTGATGATTTTGATACCAAATTGATTAGAATGCCAGGTGGATATAATAGTAGACAATATTATAATGACCCATTTCTTCCAGCTTTTAATGATAATTTAAATAAAAATAATATTGTGAGTATAGATTGGAATGCATTAAATGGAGACGCAGAAGGTAAAAATTATTCTACTCAAGATATGCTAAATTATGCTATAAAAACTTCAGAAAATAAAAATCAAATAGTAATTTTAATGCATGATACATATGGAAAAGAAAAAACCGCTCAAATGCTACCAGAACTTATAGACTATTATAAAAATCACGGATATGAATTTAAAACAATTCAATCATAAGGCATTATCCAAAAATAACAAGTCCAAATATGCCTAATAATTAAAATCTAATATGTATTAAATCTCCTCATTAAACACAATATATATTTAAAATATACTGTGATTAATAAGGAGATTTATTATGTCTAAAAAAAACTACATTTATTACATAAATGATATAAAATCAAAAATTAGTTCTATAGAAACATCTGTTACTGAAGCTCATTCTTTAGCAGATATTTCTGATAAAGCAGAAATCGAAAAATTAATGGTTGATATTCAGTCATTTAAAAGCACTTTAAATGAGATTGACTAAAAAACAAATAAATGTAACGGTACACTAATATTAGATATAGCGTTACATTTAACTATGTTTTTATATAAATATAATTATTTAAGTCATATTCTCAAACATTTTATAAAAATTCAACACCCCATATCCCCAATTGGGATTTGGATATAAATCTCCAGGCCTTTGAATAACTCCTCTTCTAATAAAAGTTTTTATACTTTGCACATACATATATGGGTACTTTCCTTGAACTATTCCCCATTGTAACAGTAAGATACATGCTCCTGCACCGATTGCTGCTGATAAACTTGTTCCATTTATAGTTGCAATAGAATTATCTAATCCAACTGTCTTTGTATTTACACCACCTGCTGCAACATCTATTTTATCTATATTCTCTTCTCTAAATCCAATTCCAGAATAAGGTAATAAACTATTATTGTTTTGATTATATGCAGCCATTGTAACAATAAAGTCTGAATCTCCTGGTATAGTTATAGTTCCATACGGATCACTAGACGTAAATCTTGTGCCTTTAGATACTATTCCACTTTGCATAATCCAGCTATTATATGTTGCCATTTCCCCTTCTCTCATTCTTAGCTTTAATGTCCATAATCCTGATGTTATATTTCTAAAGTTTATTGATATTAACTCCTCTCCAGAATACTCCTCAGGTAAATAATATGCTATCCTCATTGTGGTGTTTGCTAAAATGAATGAATATTTTTTTTCCATATTTAACATAGCTTGAACAAATCCTGTTTCTTCACCAGCAGGTGATACTACACTTATATCAATTATATTCGGTAAATCAACCCATATTTCTACTGATAAATTTATCTGATCTTCTGAAATTAGTAGACCTATAGATTCTACTCTATCTTTATTTTTAATAACTCCTGACACATGTCCATCTTGGAGTGCTTCATTTCCTGTTCCTGTGACTATAACTATTCCTACATTACCTAATACACTTTCTATAAAACTATCAAATACATTATCCCCTTTGTGGTTACCATTATTACTACCCAATGGCAATAATATAACTACAGGTTTCCTTTTATTAAATAATATTCTTCTTAAATACCCTACAGCCACCATAATTGGGGGCAAATTGTATACTGGTATATCTAAATTCGATAGTTCTTCAAAAAAATTTGCTTCAGCTAATTTTACTGCAACAAATTTGCATTCTGGTGCTACTCCTTTAAGCTCAATATTTTTACCTGTTGCTCCAACGATTCCGGCCATAGCGGTTCCATGCCCATTTTTATCTACACTTGGAACAATGCTATATGGATCACCTCCAGATTTATATAGTTTTATGGCTTCGTTTATTTGATCTTTCGTATAAATAGTTCCAAACGGTACATTACTTTTTTCATTTGTAGATGGAGGTATAGTTTGATCCCATATTTCCTCTATCCTTGTCTCTCCATTCATATCCATAAATTCTTCATTTAAGTAATCTATACCTGTATCTATAATTCCAACTATAACCCCACTCCCAGTTAAATTTAAAGGTACATTTGCCTGCAATGAACTAACTTGTGCAGCTTCTATTGCTGATATTTCTTGCAATGTATATAATTGTGGTAATGATACAAATCCCAATCTAAAATTCTGATCAGTCAAATATTTTTCTAGTATAGTCCTAACTTCATTATTGTCTAAATAATCTTCTAAAAGTGTTTTTTTTATAGAAGCTATAGCATATTCATTATCTATTAATGTAATATATATATCTTTATTCTTATCTATCTCGCTATCAAAATTCCCAATATATTCAACTATATACTGAATATAATTCGGACTATTAAAAATATTGGTTACATTCGCATATTGGTTATTTTCCATTAATTATATCCCTCTCCTCCAAATAAATTTGATTAGTCGGATATCTTATAAATAACTTATTTGCATAATACTCTGTATATTCTTGTTTATTTCTGTGAATTCCACTGAATACATTAAAAACACCTTCTAAATCTAACTTTCCATACCCTATATTTTCATTTGGATAATCATATATTTTTTCCCTTTCTGCCCCATATATTAATTTACTTCTTAATTGAGTCGAAAAAATATTTCTTAGTCTCTTATCACCCATTCCCCATTGTATTAATATACAACATGCTCCAGTGACTATTGCAGTAGCTGCTGAACTTCCACTCACTGTAGTTATTTTGTTATCTATTCCTGATGTTGTAAGTATATTAATACCAGGAGCCGCGATATCTGGATTTATTAGATAATTTGTATTGAATCCTTTTCCAGATGATGCAAGTATAGAATTATTAATACTGTCATAATGTGATACTGTTACAACTCTTCTTGCCGTAGATGGTATAGTCAAAGTATTATATGGGTTAGGTTTCAAAAATTTTGTTCCTTCTGGTAAAAGCGTTTTATCAGGTAACCATATATCATATCTACCAGTTGTAATATATTCTCCTCTAAGCTGAAACTTCCAAATTCCTTCTTTTATATTGGTAAAATCAATAGCAAATACTTCGTGACCTGTAAAATTTTCTGGATCAAAACATTCTACCTTAACATTAGTATCAATTAAAAAGAAATTTTTACTTTCAATTGAATATATTCTTGGACTAGTAAATCCAAGTTCCTCCCCTACAGGATCTATTATATTTAATGACATTCTATCTGGTTTCCCTACCAATATAAAAAAGTTTAAGGACTTCATTGCTTTTGAAATTTTTAGTTCTACAGTGCTAATCCCACCAACATTTTTCACAAAATCCGTTACATGCCCCTCTGAATCTCCCGAATTTCCTGTTCCTGATGCAAAAACAATCCCAGCTTTACTTGCAATTGAAGTAATAAAACGTGCTGTTATATTATAACCATCATGACTTCCTTCATGACTACCAACTCCAAAAAATACTATCATTGGTCGTCCTAATTCATAGTATTTTTTTCTTAAATATTCAATAGCTGATAAGATTTCTGAATTGCTATAAACAGGAACTTCAGTTATATTATTATCTCGTAATGTCTTTTTATAACTAGGTGAAGGTAATAATTTTACAGCTATAAAATCACAATCATTAGCTACACCTTGCATTTCCCCATTATATCCCCTTGCTCCTATTATTCCTGCCATTTTTGTTCCATGATCCATTTCATCCTTACTTGGAACTATACTATATGGATCCCCACCACTTTTGTATACCTCTATAGCTTTATTTATCTCTTCACTCAAATATTCGGTTCCAATATAAAAGTCATTTTTTTCTTTGCTTTGCACTGTCTGATCCCAAATTGAAAGTATTCTTGATGTATTATCTTCTCTTATGAACTCCTGGTTTATATAATTTATTCCACTATCTATTAGACCAACCACAACTCCTCTTCCAGTCAAATTTAAATAGGGATTGATTTTGATTGTTTTTATATTGTCCGCTTCTGATGGATTAATTTGCTGTAATACATATATACTCCTTGCTTCTATAAAGATAATTGATGGAACATCTTTTCTTAATCTATCTAAGTTTTCCTGATTTACTGCTATTACCCCTAATGTTTCCGTTATAGCATCACCACATGCATAGTCTAGTTTACTTATTTCTTCTTTAAATGATCCTCTATACTCTATTACATAATGCTGATAATTTTCATCTAAAAATTTTTCACAATCTATCCTACGTTTCATTAAATGCTCCTTTCTACGTTTTATAAATATATATTAGTAATAAAATGTATTTATTAGTAGAATTCACTTTGTACACAGTAATCAATAATTTGCTTATCTATCCCTAATCTTATTTAATTTTTCAGTATGATATTTAAATATTCAATATAAAAAAAAGAAATGCAGATAGATTTGTTTACATCTATCTGCATTTCTTTTTTTCAAGTTTTGTAAAATATAATCAATTCACATTGTTTAATAATTTTATCTCATATAAACACTACCATATAAATGGAGTTCTTTATATTTGAAAGTTTGCTTTTCATATTTTTACTTACTATTCATTTCCTATTATTCTTCTTGCTTTATCCGGATAATTGGTTATTATTGCATCAATATTATTTTTATTTAAATACTTCATTTCTCTTTCATCATTTACTGTCCAAACGTGAAGCTTTATATTTTCTTCTTTACATTTTTCTATAAGATTATCATACTTAAGATTGCAGTTCCATGGATGCAAAGCATCAACTTTTAATTTTTTTGCATAATCTATAACATCTATCCATCCATCACAATACAGCAACCCTATTTTAGCATTTTCATCTAATTCTTTTACTTTCATTACTGAATAATGATTAAACGAAGAATATATTATACGTTCTTCCATTTTCATTTCTTTTGCTAGAGACAATACTTTTTCCTCTATTCCTTCATAAAAAAACACACCTGTTTTGAGTTCAACATTAATATCCATTTCAGTTGATTTCAAAAGTTCGAAAACTTCTTTTAAAGTCGGAATATTCACCTTATGGTACTTTGAATTCGAGTGATTAAAATTAAACTTTTTAAGCTCTTTTAATGTATAGTCTTTAACAAATCCTTTTCCATTACTTGTTCTATCTATTTCTTCATCATGTATTACAACAAGTTCTCCATCTTTTGAAAGCTGAACATCAAGTTCTATTCCATCTGACCCAATATCTACTGCAAGTTTAAATGCTTCCAAAGTATTTTCCGGTGCATAAGCTGATGCACCTCTATGTGCCCATACTTTTGTATTGTTCATACCTACTCTCTCCATATATCTTATCAACAATTTTATACTACACATAAAGAGTATCACTAATTTTTAATTAATGATACATTTTTATTATTAAATTAATATAATTCTTTACTAATAATAGCTCTGTTAATATTATAATGTTTTATTGTAAGTCTCTTTTATTTTTTTTCATATGTTATATAATAGTAGCAGAACATCTTTTGAGAGGAGTTAATTTTTATGCATAACCAATTAACATCAGAAAATATGAAAAAACTTCAGGAAGAATTAGAATATAGAATGACTGTTAAAAGAGCAGAAATAGCAAAAGAAAAATTAGTTGCTGCTGCACATGGAGATAGATCAGAAAATGCTGAATATAAGGAAGCATGCAGAAATTATAGAGAGAATGATAATAGAATACAATACTTGTTATCTATGATTAGTACAGCTACCATAATAGATGAAGATGATATAGATAAATCCGTTCTCGGAGTTAATAGCAAAGCAAAAATAAAATTTGTAGAAGATGACGATGAGGATACAATAACCCTTGTAACTACCATGGATGTAGACCCTGAAAATATGTGTATAAGCATAGAATCTGACCTTGGTAAAGCTTTATTAGGAAAAAAATCTGGTGACATAGTGGAAGTTAATGCTCCTGGTGAAAATTATACTGTAGAAGTGTTGGAAATCTTATAAAAAACAAAGATTAAGTGCTATCTTACAAACTAGAATTTGTTTATCAATTCTCAATAGTCAACTTTCAATAATCAATGAAGGAAAAAAGCTTACAGCTTTTTATTATATATATTGCATTGCTATGGCATTAGCCATAACATTCGCTGGCATATAGTGCTTAGTGAAGCATGAACTTAGCACTATAGCCAATATTTTTCTGGAAGAAAAATATGTTTCCTAATCAAACAGCGAATTACATTTGCTTTGGCAAATATAGATGCAATACTATAGTCTTAGAAAAACTGAAAGTTTTTCATCCTTCATTGAAAATTGATCATTGATAACTGATCATTAAAAGACAAATTCCAATTTATATTACATACAAAAAAGCTGATGTCTATTACACCAGCTTTTTTACTAAAGTGTCCCCATCCTAAGCTTCATATATTCTTTTATGCACCCTACTGTTTTTTCGAATCCTAATTTTCCTGTATCAATACACAAGTCATAGTTTTTCATATCTTCCCATTTATTTCCTGTGTGATAAGTATAATATTCACTTCTGTAGGTATCCCATTTCTTTATATATTTCATTGCTTCTTTTTTCTCTGTACATAAATAGTAAATTTCATGTTCAATACAGAAATCATCAGAAGCATATAGGAAAATTTTAAATACATTTGGCTTGTCTTTCAATACATAATCTGCACAACGCCCTATTACAACATATGATTCTCTCTCTGCAAGTTCACGTAATACTTTTGCCTGATAATTAAACAAGTTATTATCAGAAGCAAAATTATCACTTTCAGGAGGTATTAATTCTCCCTTGTAAACTTTTTTAGATACACGATATAACAAACTATTTTTTATTCTTTCATCTGCATTTTCAAATAGAGCCTCATTAATGCCACTATCTTCTGATGCAAGTCGGAGAAGCTTTTTATCATATAAATCTATACCAAAGTCATCAGCAAGCATTTTACCAATTGTAGTTCCTCCACTACCTGCACGTCTTGTAATTGCAATCACAAATCGTTCCATATAATCCTCTCCCTTATAACTTATATTAATCACCAAGATATGCTTTTCTTACAGCATCATCATGTAGTAAGTCATCTGCACATCCTTCCAAAACTATATTTCCTGTTTCAACTACGTAACCACGATCTGCAATTTGAAGTGCCGCATTTGCATTTTGCTCAACAAGCAGAATTGTAGTATTTTCTTTACGTATGCTTTTAATAATTTCAAATATTTCTTCAACAACTATCGGCGCAAGCCCCATTGATGGTTCATCCAATAATAATAATTTAGGTGAAGCCATAAGTGAACGTCCAATTGCAAGCATTTGCTGCTCTCCGCCTGAAAGTGTTCCTGCTAATTGATTTCTTCTTTCTTTAATACGTGGAAACCATGCAAAAACTTTTTCCATGGATTCATTAATTTGTTTTTTATCTCTTTTTAGATAAGCTCCTAAAAGTAAGTTTTCTTCACAAGTCTGATCTCCAAAAACACACCTTCCTTCTGGGACCTGACTTATACCTGCAGCCACAATTTTATGCGGTGCAATATTACTTATAATTTTACCATCATAGCTTATAGATCCGCTTTTTACTGGATTTAAACCACTAACTGCCCTAAGAGTTGAAGTTTTTCCTGCTCCATTTGCTCCAATCAAAGTAACTATTTCTCCATCATTTACCTCAATACTTAAATCATGTATTGCATGAATTGCTCCATAGTATACATTAATATTTTCAATTTTAAGCATGCTTATCAGCCCCCCTTCCAAGGTATGCTTCTATTACCTTTGGATTCTTTTGTATTTCTTCTGGTACTCCATTTGCTATAATCTGACCAAATGAAAGAACATAAATATATTCACAAACATTCATAACCAGCTTCATATCATGCTCAATAAGTAATACAGATATTTTAAATTCATCCTTAATCCATCTAATCATATCTGTTAATTCCTTTGTTTCTTGTGGATTCATTCCTGCTGCTGGCTCATCTAATAATAATAACTTAGGCTTTACAGCTAAAGCTCTGGCAATTTCTAACCTTCTCTGCTCTCCATATGGTAAATTTTTTGCAAGCTCGTTAGCTTTATTCTCTAATTTCATAATTTTTAAGAAGTTCATTGCTTCTGCTTTCATGCTTTCTTCTTCTATAATTTGCCCTGGAGTATGAAGAACAGATCCAAGCAAACTTGTTTTAGCTTGACAGTCAAAGCTTGTCATTACATTTTCAAGAACGGTTAATTCTTTAAATAGACGAATATTTTGAAATGTTCTTGAAATTCTTTTTGACGCTATATCATAAGGCTTAATACCATCAATTCTTTCATTATTAAATTCTATCTTTCCATATGTAGGTTTATAAACACCTGTAAGCATGTTAAACAATGTTGTTTTTCCAGCTCCATTAGGTCCAATAAGGCCTACAAGACTTTCCTCTCCAATTTCCATATTCACTTCAGAAACTGCTGTCAATCCTCCGAATTTTATTGTTAGATTTTCTACATTCAATAAAGCCATGCTATGCACCTACCTTTGTTTCTGATTTAGAAGTTTTCTTAGAAAATAATTTTTTTATCCATTTAACTATACCTTTTACTGTTATTTCTTTAGAGCCTAAGATTCCATCTGGCCTAAAGATCATCATTAAAACAAGTAAAAATGCATATATTAACATACGATTTTCCTTTAATGCATCACCTAAACCACGTAATGATTCTGGCAAAAATATTAATATAGATGTTCCAATTACTGTTCCTGATAGGCTTCCCATTCCTCCAAGTACAACATAAGTAATTAATTCAAATGATTTTGAGAAATTAAATGTTACTGGATCAATAAATGTATTAAAATGGGCATACAATCCTCCTGCAAGCCCAGCCATGCCACTTCCGATTATAAAAGCGATCATTTTATATTTTGTAGTGTTTATTCCCATTGCTTCAGCAGAAATTTCATCTTCACGGACTGACATTATAGCCCTTCCCTTAGATGAATGCAGTAAATTTTTAAGAAATGCAAAGCATCCACATACACACAAGAAAATAATTAAGAGACTTGACTTTGTAGGTATGCTTGTCATTCCTCTAGCACCGCCTACATAATCGATGTTTTGAATAATAACTTTAACAATTTCACCAAATCCTAATGTACATATTGCTAAATAGTCACCTTTTAATCTTAAGATTGGATAACCTATTGCTGCGGCTAAAATACATGCTACTATAGTTCCTACAATTAATGATACTGCAAAAGGCATATTAAAATTTTGAGTCATTATTGCAGAACCATATGCACCAATTGACATAAAAGCTGCATGTCCCATAGTAAGCTGACCAGTAAACCCTAGTATTAAATTAAGTCCAAATGCCGCTATCATAAATATACCAACCTGCTTTATAATTCTTAGGGTATAGTTATCCATAATACCCATTTGAATCATCATCAATGCTATCCAGTATATAATCAATATAACTCCGAGAGTAACAGCATTATTAATGTAGGTCTTTTTTATACTTTTTTTAAAATTCATTTTTTCTGCATTAATATCCATAAATCTTTTCACCTACACTTTCTCTCTTGCATTCTTTCCAAATAAGCCATCTGGCTTTACTAAAAGAATAATTATAAGTATTGAAAATGCTATTGCATCTGATAAACCTGAACTAATATAAACCTTTGATAAAGTTTCAATTAGTCCCATAATAATTCCACCAACCATTGCTCCTGGAATTATTCCAATTCCACCAAGAACAGCTGCTACAAATGATTTTAAACCTGGCATAACCCCCATTGCTGGTGTTAGTTTTGGATATAACATACCAACTAATACTCCGGCAGTTCCTGCGAGTAACGATCCCAATGCAAAAGTTAATGAAATAACTCTATTTGTATTAATTCCCATTAATGCTGCTGCATCCATATCAAAAGAAGTAGCTCTCATAGCTCTCCCAACACTTGTCTTCTTAATAATAAATTGTAATATAATACAAAGTAATAATGTTGTAAGAACAGCAATAATTTGATAATTGCTTATGATGATACTTCCTAATTTATATGATGTTAAAGGTAATATTTCAGGAAATGATTTTGTATTTGGTCCTGCGAGGACATTTGTTTTAATTAAATTTTGTAACAATAATTCCACACCCATTGTAGTAATAAATAATGTAACTTTTGGTGAATTACGCAATGGTTTGTATGCAACTCTTTCTATGAGCATTCCTAATGCTGCACATGCTACCATAGCAAAAACTAATGTTCCTGAAAAACCAAATCTGCATACTGAAACAGCAAAGTATCCTGCGTATGCTCCAAACATATAAATATCACAATGTGCAAAGTTAATTAATTTTATAATTCCATATACCATGGTATATCCTATTGCTATGAGTGCATAAACACTCCCCTGACAAATACCATTCACGATTTGCTGCACCAAAGTATTCATCTTTTTTCGCCTCCCTATAATCTGTACTATAAGCTATATAAAATGCTTGCATTATTTTATACAATTTGCTGCAAACATTTTATATAATTTCCCCTAATCTTCCCTATTTAGGTTCAATTTCTTTTACAAATTCGAATTGTCCATTTTTAACTTGATTTATTACAACACTCTTAATAGGATCTCTATTTTCATCAAATTTATAGTGTGTAGTTCCACAATCTTCATCTAGTTTATTTAATGCATCTTTAATTGCATCTGAGTCTGTACTTCCTGCATTTTTAATTGCTGCTGAAATAATGTATACTGAGTCATAAGCCAATACTGAGAATGCACCTGGATCTTGTCCAAATTTATTTTTATAAGTCTCTGCAAACTTAGCTAATTTTTCAGATTTAATCGATACGTGATCTGTAAAATATGCACCTTCAACTGCATCTCCTCCAACTTCTATAAGTCCTGGATCTGACCATGAATCACTACCTAATAATTGAACTTCCAAACCAATTTCCTTTATTTGTTTTGCAATTAATCCTACAACATCATAATCATCAGGTATATATAGTACTTTTACACCTTTATTTTTTATTTCTGTTAAGTAAGATTTGAAATCACTTTCTCCAGTATTATATTTTCCTTCATATGCAATTTCTCCACCTAAACTTGTAATTGTTTCTTTAAATGTATCTGAAATTCCAACACAATAGTCTTTTCCAACATCATATAAAACTGCAACTTTTTTTGCATCTAAATCGTTATATGCATACTCTGCTGCTATCTTCCCTTGGAATGGATCTATAAAGCACGCACGGAATACATATTCTCCACCTTCACTTGTAACCTTAGCATTTGTAGAACCAATAGAAAGCATAACTTTTTTATTTTGAGCTGCAATTGGGGCCATTGCGATTGAACAACTACTCGCATATGTTCCGAGTACTGCATCAACTTTATCCTGTTCTATTAATTTTGTAATAGCATTTGGTGCAGTAGCTGGTTTATTTTCATCATCTTCAATAGTAGCTTTAATTTTTTTTCCATTAATTCCACCAGCATTATTAATTTCTTCAATTGCTAGCTCTGCACCATTCTTCATTGCACTACCAAGATTAGGAACACTACCTGTTAAAGGAAGTACAAAGCCTAAATTGATAGTATCAGACTCTTTACCGGATGAGCTACTGCCCCCACTTTTAGTTTCACTACATCCTGTAAATGACAGCATACACATTGAGGCTACAGTAACTATAGCAGCTATTTTTCTTAACACTTTTTTCATAAAAATCCCCTTCTTTCAATGTAATAAAATTTTTTATTTTCATTCGCTAAATAAATGTATTTCTATATAAAAACAAACAAAGACATTAATATAATTTATACATAACGCCTTTGTTTGTAATTATTTTATATATATATTGATTTTTTTGTAATTATTTATTTAAAAAATAGCGAAGCTTAATCTTTTAAATAAGCTCCGCTGCTTTATTATTTATCTTTTTTTCATTATACTACCTGTTAATTATATATTTCAACTTGCAATTGAATAATATTCTTTGTGCAATTGCACATTTTCTTTATTATATTAATTTTTTAACATAATATCACATATAACTTCAACTTATTTTTTAAATTAATTATGTCCAACTATAATTTTATATGTTTTTAAGAGTATCTCTATTTTATATTTGTCTTGCCACTTCTACAGCCTCTGCAATACAATTTAAAGCCCTACGAGCTCTAACTGCATCTCCAATAGTATAATATTTTATATTGTTTTTATCACAATAATCTGATATTTCATTGAATTTACGAGATTTTGCTCCAATAGATACAACTACTGAGTCACATTCAATTTCTTCTATACTTCCTTTATTATCTATAACAACTGAGCTTTCTTTTATTTCAATACATTTAGCATTCGTAATAGTATTGATTGACTCAGCAAATAAATTTTCCATAACACAAATTTTACGAAGTTGTCCTAAGTCTTTTGCAACTTGGTCAAGCATTTCAATTACAGTTATCTTATCTGCCTTACCTGAAATATATTCTGCAACCTCTAAGCCAACAAGTCCTCCTCCTATTATTACAACTTTTCCTGAAATATTAACTTTTCCTGAAAGTACATCATGTGAATTAGTTACATTTTCTAAATCAGCTCCTGATACTTTTAAATTAATTGGTTCAGATCCAACTGCTACTATTACTACATCTGGATTTATTTCTTCAATAACCTTAGGGGTAACTACTGTTGAAAGCCTTATTTCTATTCCTTTTCGTTTAGCCATTTCTCCCATAGAAATTGCGGCTTCTTTCATTTCTCCCTTTCTAGGAGCTGCACCTGCAAGAACAAACTGTCCTCCAAGTGAATCAGAAGCTTCACAAACTATTGGATTATGTCCTATATCCTTTAAATTTATTGCAGCTTCTAACCCAGACACTCCACCACCTATTACTAATACTTTTTTAGGTGAATCTGTCTTTAATAAACCATATTCCGCTTCTCTTCCCAGTGCAGGATTTCTCATACATGTTATAAATGGAACCTCTGGAGATGCATATCCATCATAACAGCCTTGATTGCAACCTACACATCTTATAATATCTTCTATTTTTCCATTCATAGCTTTATTGCAGAACTCAGGATCTGCTAATTGAGCCCTTCCAATTACAACCATATCTGCTTTACCACTTCTTATAATTTCATCAGCTTGTTCAGGGGCATTTATTCTTCCTACTGCAACTGTAATCATTCCAGTTTCTTTTTTAATTCTAGCTGCGTTTTCTACATTAAATCCTCTTGGCAAATCTACTGGTGGCACTTCATATTTTATCGCAGCACTTGAGAAATTTCCTCTAGACACATCTAATACATCTACGCCTGCCTTTTTAGCTGATTTACAAAATTCAATAACTTCTTCAATTGTAAGTCCATCTTCTAAACAATCATCATGAGCATCGATACGCATAAATAAAGGCATATCTTCTGGAATATTATTACGGATTGATTCTATACATTCAATCAGGAATCTCCCACGATTCTCTAAGGTTCCTCCATATTCATCTGTCCTTTTATTAAAGGCTCCACTTAAGAAAGAATGCGGTGTATAATTATGTCCCGCATGAAATTCTATAGCATCATAACCAGCTTGCACAGCACGTTTAGCTGCTTTTCCAAATGCAGCAATACATTCTTTAATAACCTCTATACTTGCACCTGGTATCACATAGTCATCTCCAACCTTAAATTCGCTTGGAAGTACTACATTAACATCTGTATCACCACTAAACATTACAGCTGATCCACCTAACCAAAGCTGTACACCTGCTTTAGCCCCTGCCTCATGAATTGCATCAGCTAATTTCTTTAATCCTGGAATGTACTTATCATCTGAAATCGCTAAAAAATTCTTAGGTGAAGCTTTTTCATAAACTGAACATACTTCAGTAAAATTAATACCATTTCCTCCACGTGCTCTAGCCACATGATAATTTATTAATTGGTCAGTAACATATTTACTACCATTTAACATCTTAGTTCCCATAGCTGGAAACTCCACTCTATTTCTTATTTCCATCCCTCTTATTTTTATAGGACTAAAAAGATTGTTATAATACATAAAAAGACCTCCTCTATATTTAATAGTTAACGATTTCATTGACTTTATTATCAACTAAAACCTATGAATAAAATTTCATACTGTTTATAAGCAAATTATAAAGCATTTTAAATTTTAAAACAATATGTTTTAAACATTTTGTTTTATTTATAACAAATTAAAAAGTCATCTAATTAATTCTATTAGATGACTTCTATAATTTATCTATTTCCTTTTAATATTTTTAATATGTATTTTATGTAATTTATTCTTCCATCTTTATTTTTTAAAAATTCTTCATTAAATACTTGAATATTTTTATCACTTGTAGGATATAAAACTGATGATAAAACAATCATTCTATGATATTTAAAATCTTCTTCTGAGCTATCCAAAACCTTTATTAAAATTTTATCAAGCTTCTCATTCATACTAGCTGTTATATTTATAATTTGATTAGACATTTCATCCTTAACTTCAGCATTTACTGCTTCTTTATGCATTACAATAACTCCTGGGTATCTTAATGAATATTCCATTATTTCATTAAGACATAAAACTACCTTTTCTTCATCATTTAGTTCATCATTATCTAATGGTAAATAAGCAGCTATTGTATTTTCTATATAAAATCTCTGAACAGTTCTTATCATTTCATCTTTGCTTCCAAAGTAATAATTTATTGCCCCTACATTTACATTAGCTTCTTTTGCAATAGTTCTTATGGGCACATTAGTAGATCCATTTTTACCAAAAAGGTAAAGTGATCTATCTAAAATTTTTTCTTCAACACTCTTTAGTTCTCTCACATTTTCACCCCAGTTAATTAAATACTAAATATAATAAATTACTATATTTAGTATAAACTACTTTTTCATAATTTTACAATAAGTTAATTATGAAAATTAGTTTTGATTAATTTAATTATGCATTCTTACTATTAACTTTATCTAATAACCAAATTGAAATATCGTTCATTACTTCCTCTTTATTATCTTCATTCAATATTTCATGGCGTTTATCTTTATAAAGTTTATATTTAACATCCTTAATTCCATTATTCTTTAGTTTTTCATATAAATTCATTATTCCTTTCCCAAAGAATCCAACAGGGTCCATATCTCCAGCTAATATATATATTGGCAATTCATTCGGTATGGATATAAAATTTTTCTCATTATGAATTTCCTTAAGTCCTCTTAAAAGATCATAATAAAATGAGGAAGAGCACACAAATCCGCAATGTTCATTAGCAATATATTTATCTACTTCGCTATCTACACTGCATAACCAGTCATAAGGAGTTCTATTGGGTTTAAATTTTTTATTAAAATTTCCAAAAGATAATTTATCCATAACTTTACTAGTATGTTTTCTTCCAAAAAGCTTAATTTCTAATCTAGATATTAATATTCCAAATGGTGTTAATTTAGTTGGTTCTCCATTACTTCCTGATAGTATTAATCCATCTATGTCTTTTCCATGTAATTCTACAAATCTTTGACTAACAAATGATCCCATGCTATGTCCAAATAAATAAATTGGTAACCCTTTATTCTCTTGTTTAGCATTAGAAATTAATTCATATAAATCTCTAACTAACCAATCAAATCCTTCATTATCAGCTATATATCCTAAATCTTCTTTTGTCCTTGCAGTTAATCCATGTCCTCTATGATCATGACCATATACAATAAAACCTTTATCATTTAAATATTCTGCAAATTCATCATATCTTAGTACATTTTCTGTCATTCCATGAGATATTTGTACTATTCCTATTTTTTCATCTTTAGGAATCCATTTGTATACATTTAATTCAATACCATCACTATCCTTAAATTTAAAGTTTTCTCTCATATTTTCACCTCATATATTAAATATATCTTCATCCTGTCGAATTATGTTTGATTATATCAAATCCAACTTAATTGTACTAGCAAAATTCTCTTTGTTGCTATTTATTAAGAAGCATAGTAAATCGTATTATATTTTATTCCAAATATATGTCATGAACTTTTTTTGCTGATTAATATCAATCATTTTAATATCTTTTACTAAATAAGCCTGCTCCTTCTATAATTTTTTGTTCCATAAACAAATTCGCAATTTCTTTATTATAATCTATTAAATTTTGCGCTTGCCTTATTTTTTTAATATAGTTCTTATTATCTGAAAACATATAAATCATATATGACCACAACTCTTTCATTTTAAATAAAGCACCTGTTTCTTGTGGAAATAATTCTATATATTCATTCAAAATATAATCATGAAACTTTTTTAAAGTTTTTTTATCTATATTGATATTATTCTCAATTTCATTTATTAATCCTGGATTCGCTAATATTCCTCTTCCAATCATAATTGTATTTACACTCGGAAAAGTTTCTATTAATTTGTTATGATTTTCTACGGTAAAAATATCACCATTATAACATACTTTATTTGTGCTTAAAGATAATGCATCTTTAAATACTTCTAAGTTAGGTTTGTTTCCATAAAAATCTTCTCGTGTTCTAGGATGAATAATTAATTCTTCCAAAGGATATTTATTATATATTTTTATAAGTTCATAAAACTCTTCTGGTCTATCTTTTCCTATTCTCGTTTTTATAGAAATCTTCATATTATCTATTTTAAATATTTCATCTAAAAATTTATCTAATTCATCCCTGTTTGCTAGAAATCCTGCGCCTCTCCCCTTCCCAACCACTGTTCCAGAAGGGCATCCTAAATTCAAATTAATTTCATTATAACCTAACTGCTTTAATTTATTTGCAGTTATAATAAAACCTTCTGCATCATTAGTTAGTATTTGAGGAACTATATTTAATCCTTTATTATTTTCAGGTTGAACATCTATTAGTTCTTTAGTTTTTAAACTTTTGCTTTCGTTTGGAATAATGAAAGGCGTAAAATATTTATCAAAACTAGGAAAGAATTTTGCATATGAATTTCTATATATGTATCCTGTGATTCCTTCCATTGGTGCTAAATAATATTTCATTTACTGGCTCCTTAAAATTTATATAATATTTACTTTTATTATAATATCATTACTTGAAATTATCTTCTACTTAAATGTTAGCTGAGTTTCCTTGGCATATACTGCTTGGTGAGGTACAAACTTAACATTCTATCCCATATTAATCTACTAATAAATATGTTTCCTTAATCAGAGAACCAAAATCTGCGATTTGGTGTGAAGCGCTTATACCTACGAATGTATATGAGTAGGTGTTTCCTCTAAAAGAATTCCTTCTAACCCTCATAAAATAAGAAAAGATCCGTATTGCAGCATAGCCGCTCTTTTTATGGGTGCATATTCTTATATTCTTAAGAATATATCTTCTAAAATTCTTAAGTTCTTAAGATCTAAAATTCTTAAATTCTTATATTCCAAAGAACTCATTTTGCTAACTTAATATTTTCTCAGTAATTTTTTTAGAAAAAACTATTCATAGTACTTGTTAATTTTTTAAAATAATTTGAAATTTAAATAAATTTCGTTATTATGGATAATCTAATATAGTAATACTTTTCAAGGAGGATACAAATTATGAGCGATAAAAATATTCAGTCTAATGTAGATGTTACTTTTTCAGATCCTGCATCACCAAAATATAGCAAAAATATAAAGAATAAGGCACATGAAAAAAGTCCTTATGGAGAAGCTGAACCTTCTACAGGTACTACTTATAAATAAAATATTTAAAGGAGATAATATATATGTCTAATATAACTGGTATTGTTAAATGGTATAATAAAGAAAAGGGCTATGGATTTATTTCATGCAATGATGGAAAAGATGTTTTTGCACATCACTCACAAATTAAAGAAAAAGGACCTGAAAAAGATTTACATGAAGGAGAAAATGTAAGCTTAGATATACAAGATGGTCAGCGTGGTCCAATGGCTATAAATATACAAAAATTATAGCTTTATAAAAGAATCGTTTAAACATAATACTTAATTAATTTTATTAATTAAAATAAAATAACTTCAGCCCAATATTATTAGGCCTGAAGTTATTCAATTATATAGTACAAACAAAATATTTACTATTTTTAAATTCAATTTTCAATATATTCTAATTTTCATAATTGATGTCTAGAGTATCCCTATAATTGAATATTTTTATTTCTTTCGCATCTAAATATTCTTTATTCATATCTATTGCATTTATTCTATTATTATAATATGTATTATAATAATAAATTCCTTTCTGCTGACACATGCATGAAGTATAAAGAGTTATATCATTTTTCCCTTTTTGGGTCCTTACGGCACCATTTACCATAGCTACATTATTCAATATATGAAAAAACTCAATTATTCCACGTTCTAAATCACTAACTGTATTAATTCTAGATTTAAAAAATGCTGTTCTCACAAATCTAGATACCGTAGAAAAATCCCCAGGTATCCCCATAGAGCCCAAACCTTGCCCTAAAGGAGTTAATTCTTGATTATTCCATACTGTATTTTCTGGCTGAAGTGAACTAATGCCCATATACTGTCTTAAATTAGTTATATGCCAGTCAAATGTTGGAGAATTAGTTAAAACTCCAACTTTATTTTCGTAAACACTCAATTTCTCTTTTGTTTTTTCTATTACTATAGAATTTCCATCTTTATCTGATACCATCCAATGGAGAGTTGGTAATGGAGTAAATTCATTAAATGGCTTTTTAACTATATTTACATTTTTAATTTCTTTTCTAACCTCATCTACAGTTTCAAAATTAGATAATATCCAAAGTATTAAATCATATGGTGCTAAATTTATTTTATTAGGGATTACTTTATCCTCATAATAAGCATATCCAGGAAAGTTTAATCCTGCACAAGCTAATCCTTTTTCATTTAATCCATCTGCAAATGCTGGATACCCTTCAAATAAAGTTCCCATGCCTATTATTGCATATTTAGTTTTTTTCATTTCACCTGTTACATTATCTTTATAAGCAAATTTTCTAGGTACTAAATGTATCGATTGATTAAATGAATATTCTATATCCATATTCCTGCCAAATAGGTTATATCCATCTTTTGTTTCTAATGCTAATGCTGTACACATACTACTTTCCTCCGAATAATTTATATATTTATTATTTTAATCTAATAAAATAAAATTTATTCATCTATAAATTCTTAGCAACATCATATATCTTTTTCTTTAATCCAATTAATTCATTTCTTATAAAATTTAAATCTCCGCTGACTAATTTCTTATTTCTTACAACAATTTTACCATCCACTAGCACAGTATCAACATTTGCTGGATTAGCAGAATATACTATAGATGCATAGTAATCATATATTGGCTGCATATTTACTGATTGAGTTTCTATTAATACTAAATCAGCTTTTTTCCCTTTTTCTATTGAACCAATCTTTTTATCTAATCCAAGGACTTTCGCCCCACCCATTGTTGCCATTTCAACTAACTCTACTGATGGAAGCACTGACCTATCATTTGAAAATAATTTATGTATCTTTCCAACTAAATTCATTTGAGTAATTATATCTATTGTATTTCCACTCATAGGGCCATCACTTCCAAGTCCTATATTTATCCCTTCTTCTCTCATTTTTAAAATAGGAGCTACCCCTTTTGCACCCTTTGCATTTGCGCCAATATTATGAGATACTTTAACTCCTCTCTCTTTTAAAATATTTATATCTTCATCATTAACTAATACACTGTGGGCTGCTATAAAATTTTCATCTAATATTCCTAATTTATCGAGATATTGAACTGGTGTTAAATTATATTCTTTTACATACTTATCATACTCATAATCCATTTCAGCTACATGCATAGTTAATGGTACATTATATTTTTTGCTTAATTCATAAGCTTTTTTTAATGATTCATCATCATTAGTATATGGAGCATGTGGCGCAATGCCTGGTATTATTAAAGAATCATCTATCCATTTTTCTATAAATTCTTTTGAATACTCTAGTCCACCAAAAGGCTCTTTTGAATCTGGGGCAGGAAAATTTATAACTGATTCACATAATACTCCCCTAATGTTTAATTCCTTTGATGCCTTTGCAACTTCATCTTCAAAGTAATACATATCGCAAAATGTAGTTACTCCCCCTAACAGCATTTCACATATTGCATATTTTGCACCTATATACACTAATTCTTTATTAACTAGCTTTTGCTCTAATGGAAATAAATATCTTTTTAATCTATCTTTATAATCATCAGCTAAGCTTCTAAATGGAATCATAGATGCATGAGTATGACAATTAACCATTCCTGGAATAAGTATTCCTTCATCACCATCTATAACTTCAGCTTCTTTATATTTTTCTCTTATTTCATTATTTCCTACTTCTAATATTTTGTCATCTCCTATTACTACAACACCATTTTCTATAATATCTCTATTTTCATTCATAGTTAGTATTGTTACATTTTCTACTGCTTTTATATTTTTCATATAATAAAATCCTTTCTTTAATTTATACCACCTAATATCTTTAAAGCGCTACTTCACAATTAAAACTAAAATTGCAACTAAGTTTCTTAAATAATTATACTAGCTGTTATCTTTATTTGTTCATTTATAATTCAAGCCATTATATTTAATTCTATATAATTATTATTAATTAATCTAATAATACCGTTTTTAAAATTAAATAAAAGCTGCCTGCATCGCTTTCTGCAAACACCCTTTATTTATCTTTGTATTATTTAGACAGTAAAACTATATTATTTCCTTTAAATTAGTTCATTATTCTATTCCAAGTATCTAACCAAGTACTCATTTGCGAATTAATGTATTCAAAGTTTAGTACTTTTGCATTATCAACAACTGATCCATAAGTTAAATTTTTAGCTTCTTCATCAGTTAATTCTACTTTTGTATTTACTGGTGATTCACTTAAAGCTTTAGCTGCCCTTGCTTGAACTTCTTCACTTAATGCATAATTTATAAATTCATATGCTAAATCTTTATTTTTTGAATTCTTGTTTATATTTATAGTATTAAAGTTTAAGTATGTTCCGCTTTCTGGTACTACATATTTTACTTCAGGTTTTGCTTTAGCAATTGTTTCATAAGCAAAATTTGCTGATACAGCTGCTACTATTTCACCACTTGAGAACATGTTTGCAAGGTCTGATGATTTGCTATATGTTTTAACTACGTTTGGCTTTAACGCTTCTAACTCTTTAAATGCAGCTGCTCCATTATCACTTTCTAAATCTACTCCAGCTTTTTCTGATGCCATGGCAACAATTGCAGGACCATTAGTTGTTGTTATATCTGGTATTGCAATCTTACCTGCAAGTTCTGGTTTCCATAAATCCTCAAATGAATTAATTTCTACTCCTGCTGAAGGATCAACAACAATTCCTATACTATTTAATGTATAAGCAGGACCAAATCCTCTTTCTACAGTTGTTTGTGCTTTTTCATTTAAAAGCTCTGCATTAGAAACCTTTGAGTAATCTATTTCTTCAAATAATCCTGCTTCTATTCCTTGTTCAGCAAATGATTCTGCAAGGTATATTAAATCTACATTTGAGTTTGGATTGTTTTGAAGCTTAGTTAATCTTTCTGAGTTGTTTCCTATTTCTAAAACTACATCCACTCCATACTTTTCTTCAAAAGGCTTAAATACATTTTCATTTAATAAGTCTTCACTTAATCCCCATGTTGATATAACAAGTTTCTTTCCAGATTCATTTGATGATGCGTTGCCACATCCTACTAATGTTGTTAAAGTTAATGTTCCTAATAATATTGCTGCTAAACTCTTCTTTATCATTTGTAATTCCTCCATTATATAGACTTATTATACTAATACTATTTTATTACTTGGTAATTCTAATGTTATTTTGTCCCCTTTATCATAAACAGCTGTGTTTTCACCATTAACTATGATATTTCCAATTGAAGTTTCAACTTCATACTGATAAGACTTTCCAAGGAATGTTCTTATTAATATAGTTCCTTCAATAGTGTTTTCTTTTTTAGAATCAACTATCTTAATATCATCGGGTCTTATTGTACCTTTTACTTTTTCTTTTGTATTGCCTTTATTTACATTAAATATTACTCCAGATTCATCTTTATAAACATTATCTGAAATCCTGCTTAAGTTTATGAAATTTTCAAACCCTACAAACCTTGCTACAAATTCTGTACTTGGATTTGAATATATATTTTCCGGTGTATCAAATTGCTCTATTACACCTTTGTTAAGTACTGCGACTCTATCTGATATTGAAAAACATTCTTCCTGATCATGAGTTACAAATAAAGTTGTTATTCCAAGCTTTTGTTGAAGTTTTCTTATTTCAACTCTCATTTTTAATCTTAATTTTGCATCTAAATTACTTAAAGGCTCATCTAAAAGTAATAAACTTGGTTCTATAACTAAGGCCCTTGCTATAGCAACTCTTTGTCTTTGTCCTCCTGATAATTCCTTCGGATATCTTTTAGCTAAGTGACTCATATCAACTACTTCAAGCATTTCAGAAACCTTTTTATTTATTTCATCTTTACTCATCTTCTTCATCTTTAATCCAAATGCAACATTTTCTTCAACTGTTAAGTGTGGAAATAATGCATAGCTTTGAAATACCAATCCAAAGTTTCTTTTATGTACAGGCATCTTTGTATAGTCTTCATTATCTAACATGAATTTACCACCAGTTGGCTCTATGAATCCTGCTACGACTCTTAAAGTTGTTGTTTTTCCGCATCCACTTGGTCCTAAAAGCGAAACAAGTTCTCCCTTTTTTATTTTTAAATTCAGGTTTTCAAGTATATTATTTTTGCCATCATATGATACATCTATATTTTCTAACTTAATTAAATCCATTTTCATCCTCCGTAATTTTAGCTTATTTTTATGCTACAAATTTACCTAGACCTAAAGTCTTTTCTGCTACAAACATAACTCCAATAGTTATTATCATTAATAATACTGATAACGCTGAAACTGTTGGGTCATAATTATATTCCACATAATTCATCATTGTTATTGGCAGTGTGCTAACTCCAGGTCCTGTCAAAAACATTGATACTGGTACATTATTAAATGAGTTAATAAAAGCTAACATAAATGATGCAATTATTCCTGATGTTATATTAGGAATTACTACTTTAAAGAATGACTGAACCTTAGTACATCCAAGGCTTACAGCTGCTTCTTCAATAGAGTAGTCTACTCCTTCTAAACTAGAACCTACAACCCTTATAATATAAGGCACTATTACTAATGTATGACCTATAAATAAACTAAGATATATTGGTAATCCTAGCTTTACAATAAGAAATTGGAATAAGGAAAAACCTACAACTATTCCTGGAACTATAAGTGGTGAAAAGAAAAAACTTTTTAAAGCACTTTTTCCTTTGAAGCTTCCCCTGCTTAAACCATAAGCTGCAGGAACACCTATAATAAGCGCTATTAATGTTGATATACCTGATATAGTAAAACTAATGCCCATACTGCTCATAAAACTATCTGAATTAAATACATTTAAAAACCACTTTATTGAAAAACCTTTAGGTGGAAATGCTATGTAATTTTCTGTTCCTATACTTGTCATAGCTATTATAACTAGTGGAGCAAATAAGAAAATATATACTAATACAACGAAAATACTTAATAATTTCCCTTTTTTCATATTATGAAACACCTCTCTTATCCATTTTTGATGCTAAGAAATTAATTCCTTTAATAACTATAAGAGTTGTAACTATCATTATAGTTGCTACTACTGCTGCTCCTTGCCAGTCACCAAGAGTCATTGTCTTTTGATATATAAGAGTTGCTAAAACAGTATTTTTATTTCCTCCTAATAATTGTGGCGTAGTATATGCAGTTAAAGAACCTGTAAATACTAAAACTGTTCCAACAATTAATCCTGGTAAACTTAATGGAAATACTACTTTAAAGAAAGCTGTAACTTTATTTGCACCTAAACTTTCAGCTGCTTCTAATAAATCTTTTTCTATATTTTCCATAACACCTATTAGTGAAATAATCATTAGTGGTAAGAATATATATACTGTACCAATTATTATTGCGCCTTCAGTATATAACAAAGATAATGGTTCATTAATTAAATTTAGCTTTAATAATATGTTATTTATAACTCCATTTTTTCCAAGTATACTCATCCATGCAAATGATCTAACAACTGAGTTTGTTAATATTGGGAAAACAGTTAAAGCTATAAATAAACCTCTAAACTTTTGAGATGTTCTTGATATGTAATATGAAACTGGTACTCCTATAATCATACATATGATTGAAGATACTAATGATATTTTTAAAGTTCTATAAAATATATTCATCATATATTCATCTTTAAAGAAATCTGTATATAATTTCAATGAAAAACCGCTATCATCATTAAAAGTTGGAATTATTGTTCCAAGAAGTGGCGTTATCATGAAGTATAAAATCAATATTAAACATGGTATAAACAGAAAATAAATCCATTTCTTCTTCATTTGTTAAATCTCCTCTTTAAAATAATATTACGAACATTAATTTTATTTTACAAGTTAAAATACGTGTTTATTTTAAACTTTTCAAGTAATGCCTGCCAATATTTTTTGTAGATTTCTATCATATTTAAAAATTTTAATTTAATTTAGTTTTATTTAATATAAAAACATTTAAATAATTTTACCCTTAAATATAATTATTTTGTCAAAATTGAGCAGTATATATAATTAAATCATTATTTTTATAAAGATTCGCTAGAAAGGTTTTTAATATAAAAAAATCGCCAAGGCGACTTCCTAACTTTTTCCTCTCAAAGAAATAAATACATTAACAGTCAATAACTTTAATTAAAGTTATTATGAGCCGTCGATTTTTTTAGCGCATTCTGGATTTTCTGAACTTGCCGAAGAAAAGTCCAGGCGCATATATTTTATTCTTTAGGAAACTTTTCTTTTATCTTCTTCTAAATTACAAATTAAGTTATCCACATATTAAAAGATAATATAATTTCCTAAAGAATAAAAATAGACTATGTTTTAGTCTATTTACTAAAACATAGTCTCATAAATAAAATTCATATTATATTTATAGTTGTCCTACTATTTTTAAAATTTTTTTTACATTCTTTTCGCCATTTTTTATTCCCATATTAATAATTATTGATGAAATTGTACACACAATCATAATAATTATTCCTATAACTCCAAAAGCAAATTGTAATGTAGTTCCTTGAATTCCCCAACAAGCTATAACTAAACCTATAGTTGAAAATCCCATAAAGTTTCTAAGCCACTTTTTTAAATTTTTCAATACCTTAACTTGCTTATCAGCTTCATCTATTAACAATTTCTTCTTTTCATTTAACATATTATAGCCTCCAGCTCTGGATATATCTCTAAATTAGTATTGTAATCCAGGGTTAAAGAATCCTACAAGTACTCCTATAAATGCTATTACTACAAGAATAAGCATAACTTTTGTAGGTGACATTTTCTTTTTGCTCATTAAGAACCAGCAAAATATTACTGTTAATAGTGGCAATAATTTAGGGAAAATACCATCACATACATTTTGAAGATCAATAATTATCCCGCCTTCAGAATTAAACATTTTAAATGAGGTTGTTACACTTATCCATGATGCAGCAACTGCTCCTATAACTATTGTTCCAAGCATAATAACTGATTCACGTATAGCATTTGCTTTTTCACCAACTATAATCTCAACTGCTTTTCCACCTAATTCATATCCTTTGTAATAAAGAAATCTCATCCCTAAAGTAATAACTAAATTCCATACAACAATATAAAATATTGCACCTAATGGTGATCCATTTGTTGATAGACCTAAAGCTATACCTAATAATATTGGAATTAATGTACCTACAACAAGAGAATCTCCTATTCCTGCTACTGGTCCCATAAGTCCTGCTCTAATACCATTAATCATTTCTCCATCTATATTATCATCACCATTAGCTCTCGCCTCTTCAAGACCTGCTGTAATACCAACTACAACTGTACCTAATTGCGGCTCAGTATTAAAAAATGCTGTATATGTTTCAAGTGCTTCTTTTTGTTCTTCCTTTGTATCATATAAGTCCTCAATTATTGGAAGCATTGAACATAAATATCCGAATGTCTGCATATGCTCTTGAGAGAAACAAGTTAAATGTCCATAATACCAATTTCTAAAAGATTTCTTTAATGCCTGTTTAGATATTTTTTTATTACTTTCAGCCATTTTATATCTCCTCCTCATCATCATATACTGCATTTCCTCCACCGGAGGCTACTGGCTTTGCAATTTGAATCATCTTAATTTTATAATTAATTACAGCAAAGAAACCTCCTACTATTGCAGATCCAATTAAATTTACTCCCATAAATGCTGCTAAAATGAATCCAAATAAAAATGTAAGCATATCTGTTGCTTTATTTACAACTTGCTTTAATAATATTGCTATACCAACTGCTGGAAGCAAACTTCCTACAGTAAATAAAGTTTTCATAGCTAGTCCATCCATAGGCAATGTTGTTTTTATTATATCAACCATATTAGCACCCATCTTAGTGATAATTAATGTTGGGATAAAGCTAAAAAGTATGTGTGAAACCCAAGGTAATATCATATCTACAGCATAAAGTTTCTTGAAATCACCTTTTTCAACTGCTTTCCAGCCTATATGCTGCCATACTAAGTTCATAGTAGCAGTTCCATAAAAAAGTACTGTTCCAAGTGTTCCAACTGCTGCTCCTAAAGCTGCTGCCATTTGAGCAGCTTCAACTGTTGAAGGATCAATTCCAAGTCCTTTTATTGCTGCTATTGATAATGGAATTCCTATATAACTTATTGCACGAACATCAGCTGATACTGTTCCACCTGGTGTTACTAATGCTATATATATAACCTGAATAGCTGCACCAACCATAATACCTGTTGAAACATCACCAACTATTAATCCAACTATTAATCCTGCAACTAATGGTCTTCCTAAAGTATAGTTTCCTATTGCTGTACCTCCCATACCTGGCATACTTGCTAGACATGCAAGTAATCCAAATAATATTGCCTGAATCCAAGTAATTGTCATTTACACCATCCCCCTTTATTATTTAAATCCAAATTGACCTCTAAATTTTTTCCAATTTCCAATTGCTTCTTCTTTTAATAATGCAAATTCAACATTATAACCAGCATTCATAATCTTTTCTAAAGCTTCTGCTTCTTCTTGTGTAATTGATTGATTATTACCAAGTTTTATTGAACCTGGTCTATCATTACATGGACCTATAATAACTTCTTTAATTCCTGGTTCAAATTTATCATCTACTAAAATTTGAGCCATAGAAATTGGATCTTTTGTTATTAAAAAATAACGGCTTTTACTTTCCATTACCTTTTGGGATTTTTCTTTCCATTCTTCATGCGTCCATACAAAAGTCTTTTTCCCACTCGCACTTTTGTATGCTGCTTTTAATACAGGTGTATGTGCAGCTTTATCATTTACAGCTATTAGTCCATCACAAGGATATTCTAATGCCCAGCGTGTGCATGTTTGACCATGAATCATTCTATCATCTACTCTAATAAATGAAATTGACATAATTTATTCCCCCTTAAATATCATCATCATTTCCATCTGAATCTAATTCAAATTCTTTTATAGATTCTTTTGACTCTTCGATTAGTACTTGTTTAAATTCATCTTGTTTTAGAACATCTTTCATTAATACTGCATTAAGCGCTAATGATAAATTCATTCCACCAAAGACCATTGTGTTTTTTAACATATCTTTTTTACTTAAAACATTTAAAGTTGTTGTTAGTGGTGATCCACCTATAAGATCTGCAAGTAATATTATTTGGTCCTCTTGAGTAATTTCTTGAACTAGTTTCTCAACTTCACCTTCGAATCTCTCTACAGTCATACCATTAATTAAATTAGTGCTTAAAATATCATTTCTATCACTTCCAGCCATCATCTCTAACACGCTATGCAGTCCATTTGCAAAAGTTCCATGACTTACTAATAACACATACTTCATATTTCATCCCTCCCCTTAAATATAAATTAAACATTTATTTGTTTGATTAAAGTGTAACAATTTATTAGAACGATTACATGTGTCTATAGTCATCGTTTTCATATTACATTTGTCATGATCATAATGATAAATGTAATATGAAAAACTTTTCTTCCCTATTATTCATCAAAGAATATACTATCTTCGTATTTAAAATATTATATTTCTTACATAATGTAGTTATAGATTTATCTTTATATAATAATTTAGAGTATAAAAATAGCCTTCTTAAAATTATAAGATGGCTATTTTTATATACTATTTAAAACTATATTTTTTTAATACTTCAAATATACCCTCATTGTTATTATCTAATGTCACATAGTCAGCTTGCATCTTTACTTCTTCTGGAGCATTTCCCATGGCATAGCTTTTTCCAGTAGTTTTAAGCATATCTATATCGTTATAGTTATCTCCAAATGAAATAGAATGTTTAATATTTATATTCATAGAATCACATAATATTTTAACAGCATCAGCTTTATTAGCCTGTCCCTCCATTATTTCTAGATAAGTATCCTTGGACTTGTAAATTGAAAGCTCTGGATATTTTTCTTTTAATTTATTTACAGCCTCATTAATAATATCAGCATCTCCTATACATAGTATCTTATGAATTTCTTGATTATTTTCTAATACATCTGTAAGTTCTCCTATTATTGGAATTGCTTTAGTTATCTCACTTTCTTGAATGATCCACTTATTTTTTATATCATCAGCAATCCAATTATTATATGAATAGACACTGCAGCAAATATCTTTCCAGTTATCTTTTACATATTTTTTAACTTCAATGGCTTTACTTACTTTAATTCCCCTACTATCAATTATTTTGTTTTCTTCATCTATTATTAGACCACCACTATAACATACGATTGGTGATTTTATATTTAAAGCTTTTTGAACTAGATAAATACCTTCTGGCATTCTTGCTGAAACCAAAACAAATGGTATACCTAAATATTCAAGTTCTTTAATTTTCTTATTAGTATTTTCGCCTATCTTATTCTCGCTAGTTAAAAGTGTTCCATCAATATCACTAAATACTATCTTACATTTATCCATTATATATCCTCCTCCAATATCTCAATCTCCACATTAGCTTCTTTTAAACTTTCTACAATTTCTTTAGGTGGCATTTTATTTGTAATTAGTATATCTATATCACTTAGTCTTGCTCCTTTAAACTTGCTAGTCTTTAAAAATTTACTATCATCAGCTACTACGCATACTAAATCTGATCTTTCTGAAACCTTCTTTTTAATATAAGAATCTTCTTGATCTTCAACATATATTCCATCTTTTTGAATTGCTGCAGCACCTAAAAACGCAATATCAAAATGAATATTTTCTATTTGTAATATTGTAGCTGCACCATAAAGAAATCTGTTATTCTTATTAAGTTTTCCTCCGAGTATATTAACATCACACTCTTTTTTATAAAGTCGTTCCATATTGTCTATTGAATGAGTAACCACATAAATACCATTTTTAACATAATCACATATCTCATTTAAGGTTGTAGATACATCAAGAAAACAAACCTGTTTGTTTTTTAAGTGATTTGAAGCTTTTTTAGCTAACTCTATTTTTACTGATGAATTCATATTGATTCTTTCCTTATAGTATCCTATTTCAGAAAACAATTCAGGTATTGTAATTCCACCATGTGTACGCACTGCCACCCCCTCATCAACAAGTTTTAATATATCCCTTCTTGCAGTATCCCTAGATATATTAAATTTCTCCATAATTTCTTGATTAGATAAACTCTTCTTTTCTCTTAATAGTTTTAAAATTTTGTATATACGTTCTTCTTGATACATTATTATCACTCCTTAAAAGTGCTTATATTTATATTAATATATTAAGCGTTTTTAAGTATTTTTTCAATATATATAAGTATTTATAAGTATAATTTTGATATTTTAAGTATTTATAAGTGATATATTGATTTAAATACGATTCTTTAATCATAATGTATCTTTATTAAATTCCTATAACACAGTCTTCTTCATAAACTATATCTTTGTATTTACAAAAAAGCTCATCAGATTCTTTAGATATATATTTTTATAAAAAAATCCAATGAAGTTATATTTTATAATTAACTTCATTGGATTTTCTCATACAAACTTTAGTTTCTTAAAATATTATTTACTTCACGCTGAAGCTTTGATAAAAGATAACTTAAATTATCGTCCTCATCATTTATAGCTTGATTTATCATATTATCTGCCATATCCATTACAGAATTATATTTTCTAAACCTTGGTGAAACAATTCCACTTTCCATTATTTCATTTAACAATGTCATATCAATATAACTTCCATTAGGTGTACTTTTACTAAGCTCCTCTATGACTTCTTCTGAATTTGTAACATTTTTTAATACTGATACTCCTTGAGAATACTTGAATATTTCTTTTTGTACGTCTTCATCATAAGTTAATGTCTTTAAAAATTCCCATGCCAGCTGTTCTTTCTTTGTCTTAGAATTAATACCCATAAGCAGTGTAGTAACTTCTGATATATTTTCTCCATTTTCACCTGCTGGCAGCTTAATACAATCCCATTCAAATCCAGAATATTTTTTTATCTTCCATGGGTAAGTCTTATATGTAGTATATTCTGAAAATAATAAAGGATGAAAGGCTACTTTTCCATCATCAAAATCTTTTGATGTTACTCTATAGCCATTATTAAGCTTATCTAATTTCTGTATAAAGCTAACTGCTTCTTCAACTTTTTTATCTCCAAAATATGATTTTGTTCCATCTTCATTGAATAAAGTCACTCCATTCGAATATATAGCATCCTCCCAAGTATAATCATAATATCCAAATTGATCTATTATCCCATCATTATCAGTATCCTTAGTAACTTCTTTGCATATCTTATAAAATTCATCAAATGTCCAATTATTACTTGGCATCTGTATCCCTTCATTTTCTAGCAGAGTTTTGTTAACAAACATCATAGTTGGTACACTTTCATAAGGTAATGCAAATTGATTTTCTTCATATTGTCCAAACTTATAAGAAGTATTATAATATTTATTTTTATCAAACTCCTTATCCTTTTGAATTAATTTATTAAGATTCTCCATTGCACCAACATTAGATAATGTATTAAAATCTTCTGGCAAAATCATAAATACATCTGGTGCAGTTCCTTTTAGAAGTTCACTTGATAACCACTCTGAATAATCTTCCTTCATTATTCCATTTACATATTTCACTTCTACTCCTGGATTTTTTTCTTCAAATCTTTTTATAGCATTATCTATTATTTCATATGAATTACTATAAGGAACATCCCAATTACTCCCTGCAAACATTCCAAAAGTTATAATTGTTTTCTTTTGTGATGCTTTTAATACTATAAAAAATATTATTACCAAGAATATACAAACTAGTAATCTAAATATAAATCTTCTATCTTTCATATTTATCACCGAAATCTCTAGTGGTTACGCCTGTTTCTACTGCCCAAATAGCCAATTGAGTTCTATCTCTTAAGTCTAATTTATTTAACACCTGACTCAAATAGTTTCTTACAGTTCCTTCTGATAAAAATAATACTTTTGCTATTTCTTTGTTTGATAATCCTCTTCCAACCTGCTGTATAACCTTCCATTCTGTCTTTCCAATTGTTTCGATGTTCTTTTTATTCACCTTTATTCCTAAATTTCCCTTTGCAAGTTGTGAGAATAACTTAACTACCTTTGTAGCAATATCTGGATTTATCATTGCACCACCTCTAGCTACTGTATGTATACCTTCTATTAATTCCTTCATAGAAACCCCTTTTAATAAGTATCCACTAGCTCCATACTTAATTGCATCATATATATATTCATCATCATCAAAAGTTGTTAATACTATTATTTTTATATCATGATACATTTCTTTTATTACTTTTGTACACTGAACTCCATCCATTTCTGGCATACGGATATCCATTAATATAACATCCGGATTATTTCTTCTTACACTCTTAATAACATCTAAGCCATTGGAAACAATATCAATAACCTCTATTTTTTCATCTGAACTTAATACAATTTTTAAGCTCTCTCTTATTAATTCCTGATCATCAGCAATCAATACTTTGACCATATATATCACCTCGTCTAATTGGTATATTAGCTATTATAGTAAAACCGTTTTTACTACTAAATTCTATACTCCCATTTAATAATTCTACCCTTTCCTTCATATGCTGTAAGCCAAATCCACTTTCTATTTTTTCACATCCTATTCCATTATCCGTTACTATTAAAACTAAGTCATTTTCTCTTTTATATATAGTTACATAAACCTTTGTAGCATGTCCATGCCTTATTGCATTTGTTATACTTTCTTGTATTACTCTATATATAGCATCTTCTTCATCTGAATCAAATTTAAGGTCATCCATTTGATTTTCTAATATTATATTGCATTTAGAAGCATCTCCTATTTCAAATATCATCTTTTCTATTGCTTCTTCAAATGATAGATTTTCTAGCACATCTGGTCTAAGAGCTTTTACCGACCTTCTTACATCATTAATCCCTTGCTTGGCTACTTTTCTTATAACATCAAGCTGTTTTTTAACACCTTCTGGCGAATAATCTATAATTGTACTACATGCATCTATACCTGCAATTATGCCTGTGAGAGAATGTCCAATAGTATCATGAATTTCTCTTGCAAGCCTATTTCTCTCTCTTGTTTCTGTCATTTTTTCAGTTTTACTTGCATAATCTTTAAGTTTTATATTCATTATCTTAAGCTCACTATTAGCTTTATTTAATTTATCATTAAGGACTTTTATCCTTTCATTTTCATCACTTTGTATTCTCATAAGAATAATTACATACAATATAAAACTCATTATATTTATTGATGTAAGCATACTTTTTAATCCTAAAATATAATTTTGAATTCTAGTGTTATAATAAACTAAGTACTTTGAAAATGAAACCATACTAAATTTTAGTGACACAAAATCATAATCACATAAAATATATATAATAATCATAATACTTAAAAATATTAATTTATTATTTCTATCTTTTACATGATAAATTATATCTGCAATTACCACTAGAATTATGCCGTTATAGCTCATATTTAACGCATATAATACTACTGAACATAAGGCTAACTCCATAGTAGAAAACAAGATTATTACACCTAGACGTTTTCTTTCCTGTTTTTCTTTTAATTGCATAATGATTAAAAGTACTATATATGTGATTATTGAAATTATAACAGTAAGATTAGGCTTCATTGGCAAAGTAGGTATTTGCTCTAAAAATTCTCTTGATCCACTAGAATTACTTATTAAATAAGTACTATACGCCATAGTTATAGAGATAAAAAGAATTATTAATAAATTCAGCCATTTCATAAAATAACCAATATACGATAATATCTTATTCCATTTCATTATACTGCTCCTTATTACTATCTAATTTTCTTACTGCCATGCATCTATTTTATATTTATCTATATTCTCACTGTTTATAATCTCAACTGGAACAATTATTTTCTTCTCTATAGAATTTCCTTTAAATATTTCGTATAATTTTTCTGCTGAAATTCTCCCAATATTCTTTGGAGATTGTGCTACTGTAACAGTCATTCTGTTATCCTCTATCATTCGCTTTCCATCTGGAGATCCATCAATTCCATAAACCTTTATATTTTTTATATTCTTTTGTTCTAAAGCCATAATCGCACCTAGTGCACTTGGATCATTCAATGCCATAATAACGTTTGCATCTGGTGCTTTAGCTAGTAAGTTTTCTACAACAGGCATTGCTGTTTCTAATTGTCCATCACAGTTACTTCTTGCAACTATTTTATAATTATTATTATTTTTAATTGTATCTTCAAATCCTTTAATCCTGTCTATAGCTGATTTTGCTATTGTATGCTCTAATAAAATTATATTAGCTTCTTCACTATTTTTCATTAAATCTTTTGCACATTCTACACCAGCATTATAATTATCAGACAAAATGGTACAATCTATTAAATTTTCATCATATACATCTGTATCTATTGCAATAATAATGATTCCTGCCTTTTTTGCATCTTCAAGAGCTGGCTTTATCCCTATCCAATCAACTGTATTTATAAAAATTGCATCCACTTTCATATCTATAAAGTCATATATTTCTTCAATTTGTTTGTCTAAATTTAAAGCTGGATCTCTTGTTATTAAAACATCACCTTGTTCTTCAACTATATAACGTATTTCTTGATTTATGACTTTAAAATAAGTATTATTCATAGTCATATAAGTTGCACCAATTCTTCTTTGATTTTCTACTCCATCAGCAGAATATATGCCATCACTATCAATATAAATAAAAATACCTATTGTGCCTATAAAAAACATGAATATAAGAATAATAGCTATTAGTGTTCTTCTATACTCCCTTATCATATCTCCCCCCACTATTTTCTAAAAACTCATTACAATACAACTATATATTATCTCATTTTTTCTATTAAATCCAGTTTATCACAATATATTCTATTTAAGTATATAATAGAAATACTTAATAAAATGTAGTATGACAATTGTATATCAATTTTATATAATAAAATCAAAAAATTATCTAATTAAAGAATCTCTCAATTTGATTTAACCTTTTATCAGACAGAAACATGTAATATATATAATTAATTGAATCATATGAAATAAAATCATATAATCAAATAGAAGTAAAGAATATTTAGGAGGGAACCAACATGGAAAAAGGTAATTTTAAGTTAGGCAGTCTACCTTATGATAGATTCACAATTGAATCCTTCGAAGCTGAAGGCAAAAATATTTTAAATAAATTTAAAGAGGTAAATTCTGGAGAAGAACAATTTACAGTTCATAGAAAATATTATGAATTAATAGAAAAAATGGCTACAACAAGAATTTTAGTACAATTAAGATATGATGGTAATGTTACTGATAAGTTCTATGAAGATGAACAAAATTATTATGATTCAATATGGCCTAGAGTTACAGCTTTCGAAACTGAATATAAAAAAGAATTATTCAATACTAATTTCAGATGTTATTTGGAAGAGAAGATAGGAAAGATCGCCTTTAAAGATATAGAATTTGATTTAAAATCTTTTGATGAATGTATCATTTCTCTAAAGCAAGAAGAAAATACATTAATTTCTGAATATAACAAGCTTCTAGCAGAAATTAAAATTGATTATGAAGGTGAAAAATTAAATCTTTCTCTTTTAGGAAAATATTTGACTAATAAAGATAGAAATATAAGAATATCAGCCACTAAAGCTAGAAGTCTAGAGCTTTCAAAAATCAAAGATAAGTTAGATGACATTTATGATAAAATGGTCAAAAACAGAACTGAACAAGCTAAGAAATTAGGCTATAAAGATTATGTAGAACTTGCTTATTACATTATGGGAAGAACTACTTATGGAATAGAAGAAGTAAGAAAGTTTAGAAATCAAGTCAAGAAATATTTAGTTCCTTTTGCAAGTAAATTACATGATGAAAGAAGAAAGAGATTAGAATTAGAAAACTTAGATTCTGTTGATGAAGGAATTTATTTTAAAGAAGGAAATCCAACACCTATTGGAACTGCTGATGATATTTTTAGAGCTGGAAAGAAAATGTATAGTGAATTATCTGAAGAAACTAATGAATTCTTTAATTTCATGTTAGATCATGAACTTTTTGACGTACTTGGCAGACCTAATAAAGCTGGTGGCGGTTATATGGAAATGCTATTTACTTATAAAGCCCCAATAATTTTTGCAAACTTTAATGGTACAAGTGGAGATATAGATGTTATAACTCACGAATGTGGCCATGCATTCCAAGGATTTATTACAAGAAATGATGAAATTAGAGAACATAACAATATAAAAATGGAAACAGCTGAAACTCATTCAATGTCTATGGAATTCTTTACAGAAAAGTGGATGGAATTATTCTTTGGCAATCGTGCTGATGATTATAGAAAAATGCATTTAGAAGATGCTATAGCCTTCATTCCATATGGCTGTATGGTAGATGAATTCCAAGAAATAGTTTATTCTAAGCCTGAACTTACTAAAGAAGAAAGAAGACAAGTTTGGAAAGACTTAGAAAAACAATATAAACCTCATTTAAAATATGAAAATGATGAATTCCAAGGAGAAGGGCGTAGATGGCAGCTTCAAAAGCACATATACATGTATCCATTCTATTATATTGATTATTGTATAGCTCAAACTTGTGCTTTACAATTTAAAATTAAAATGGATGAAAATTATGAAGATGCATGGAATAAATATTTATCCTTTTCTAAAGAATCTGCAAAAGATAGTTTCCAAAATATGCTTCATCATATAGGATTTAAGAGTCCTTTTGAAGATGGATACATGAAAGATTTAGTGTCAAAACTAGATAAATAAATTTAAAATAATTCCAATATAGAATCAATTATAATTATTCTATAGAATAAATCCTATAAAAAAAGTATAAATAGGCAATTTTGTTTTACTCCACTGTCTATCTATACTTTTATTTATTTTATTAAAACTAAGCCCTTACTTCTCGCACAAGTACATTCTCTTGGTTCCTCTGAATGTAAACATTGATATTTGATCTTTTTAGGTGCTTGAATTTCAACTTTCTCTTTTATGTTATTTAATTTATTTTCTTCTTTACCTATTTTGACCACTTCCTTTTATAGCATATTATGATTATATAATAGTAATTATTATTAATCAATCATTTTCCATATTAAAATAAATTTATTCAAAATGCTAATTATTAAGTGTTATCTAAAAACTATTAAATCTAATTATAATTTAGATCATAATATAACAGGCATAAAAAACATCTGCTTTTTATTTTCAACTTTATGAATTTCAAAATCCATTTCATATACTGCCTTTAAGTTTTCTTTTGTTAAAACATCTTCTACAAAGCCATTTGCATAAACAGAACCATCTTTCATCAAAACAATTTTTCTGCAATAAGCTGAACTTAAACTCAAATCATGTAATATTGCAATAATTGTCTTGTTTTCTTCTTCGTTTAATTTTTTTAATGTCTCCATTAATTCAACTTGATATCTAATATCGAGATGAGAAATTGGCTCATCTAAAATCAAGTATTTTGTATCTTGAGCTATTGCCCTTGCTACTAATACTCTTTGTGCTTCTCCTCCACTTAAATAGGAAAATACTTTATCTTTTAAGTAAGTGCAATTAGTGACTTCCATAGCATGATCAATAAGCTCCCTATCTCTTTTAGATAAATCCTGGAATCTCTTTTGATACGGAGTCCTTCCCATAGAGATAATATCATAAACTGTAAAATTCACATCCATATTAACATTTTGAGGTACAAAAGAAATATTAGTTGCTATTTCTTGTCTAGAATATTTATTTATATTTCTATTATCTAAGCAAATACTTCCTTCCTTTATCTCTAAAAATCTAAGAATATGACGTATAAAAGAAGTCTTACCTGATCCATTTGGTCCCAGAATACCATAAAATCCCCCTTCATGAAAATCTTCTGAAATATTATTTAATATATAATTTTCATTATCAGGCTTCCAGCATAAATTATTTACTGATAAAGTTTTATCTTTCATTTTCAACATCTTAAAACCTTCCACTTTTTGTATTACGATAAAGTAAATATATAAAATATGGTGCTCCAAATACTGCAGTAATAACCCCTACTGGTATTTCTGTAGGTTGTGCTATTGTTCTTGCAATAGTATCACAAATAACCATAAAACCAGCACCACCAAAATAAGAAAATAAAATTAAAAATCTATGATCTGATCCCACAAGTAATTTCATGCAATGTGGAATTATCAATCCAACAAATCCTATTGTTCCACTTACAGATACACCGGATGCTACTAAAAGTGCACATATTAATATCAAAATATTTTTTAATCTAACTGTATCTATTCCTAAGCTACTTGCTATATCATCACCAGTCAAAATTACATTTAAGTCTCTGCCAAACATAAATATAGTAGTAACACAAATTACTGATATCACCGTTAAGAATATAACCTTATTCCAATTAGCTGAACTAAAACTTCCAAGCTGCCATAAGTACACTTTTTCTAATTGCTCCCTATTATAGATCATAAGTAAAGATATTAATGCACTCAGCATTGTTCCTATAGCTGTTCCTGTTAATAACAAATTTGTAGTCATAAATTGTCCACCTAAACAACCAATTTTATATACTAAAAGTACTGATAAAACAGCACCAACAAAGGCAAAAATACTAGTTATTCCTAGACCAAAAAAATTCAATGTAATTCCTGATAAAATAGCCAAAGTTGCTCCAAGGGATGCTCCTGATGAAATCCCAAGTATATGAGGATCTGCTAGAGAATTTCTAAATATTGCTTGGAAGGTGCACCCCACCACTGCAAGGGCTCCTCCAACAAGAGAAGCCTGCAATATCCTCGGTAGGCGCACCTTCCAAATAATAACTTCATATACTTCTTTTATATCTGCTGTATCTATCAAATTATTTATAATTGGAATTTTAGAAAGTATAACTTTAAAACTATCGCCAATTGTAATAGATGATGATCCAACAGACGCAGAGGCTAATATACATAGGAACAAAAAAATACTCAATATAATAACATAAAAACAATACTTTTTTTTCTTTGCTTCCACTCTATTATCCTCCTATTATTTAAATGCTTCTGGATGGAATATTTCAGCTAATTTTAATAATCCTTCTGAATTACGGTATCCTTGACGATCTAATAGATTATTGTCAATTTCATATACTCTACCTTCTTTAACAGCAGTTAATTCTTTATATCCTTCTGTAGACATAAAGTTTTCTTTTTCACCTGCTCTTACGACTATAATATCTGGGTCTGATTCTAATAATGATTCTAATGAAAATGACCAGCTATCTGATTCTGGTACTATATTGTTTCCACCAGCTAATTTTATAAGCTGACCTACAAATGTATTTTCTGGTGCTGAGAAGTCTCCACTTTCTCCATATCCAACAACATAATATACACTCGGCTTTTCTAATTCAGAAACAGTTTTTGTAACTTTATCAATTGAAGCTTTCATTTCTTCTACTGTCTCAGTTGCTTCTGGCTGTTTATTTAATGCTGTTCCTAATGTCTCAATCATACCATATACACCAGTAACATCATTTTCTTCATATAAACCAATCACTTTAATACCTGCTGCTTCAAGTTTAGCTGTATTTTCTTCATCAAAATGTGTAGAAGCAATAACTAAATCTGGTTCTAATCCAATTATCTTTTCAATATCTGGTTTTCTTAACGTTCCAATAGATTCTACATTCTCTACTTGCTCTGGATAATCACAATAATCTGTTCTTCCAACTAATTTATCTTCTGCTCCAAGTTTATATATAATTTCAGTTATATTGGGAGCTACAGAAATAATCTTCTTCGGTTCTTTTTCAAGTGTTAGCTCTTTTCCAAACGAATCTTTAATTTTAACAGGATATGATACCTTTTCTGATTGAGCTGATTCCTTTGCATTATTTCCACCTGATACATTGCTATTTCCACAACTCATTAAACCTATAGACATGACAACAAATAATAGTAATACCGAAACTTTTTTTAATAGTTTATTCATTTTATCTCCTTCTTGTTTTCTCCCGCCCAAAGAAGAACACGATTTAAGTTATGGCAGGTTTCCTGACTTAAGAATCATATTACTTACCAAATTCCTTCTCAAGCTTAATGCTCAATGGTAAATATAATTTTGGCTTTCATCCTCTCTCACAGTAGTGGGGGCTGCTATGGAATCTCACCATATTCCCTTTTAACTTCTAAACATTATGTTAATATAGAAGCACCATACTAATACGCAATTTATTATATATACCTCTTTAATATATTTCAAGGATAAATAATTTTATTAACTTTGAAACATAAATATGAAATTCATATAGCTGCTGTATTATCAGTATCTTATAAAATAAAGCACGTTAAAAGAATATATATTTTTAAATTCTTATATTCTTTTAAAAAAACACACATCACTATAAAATGTGCGGTTTTCAATAAACTATTTCTCACTCTACTTCTTCAATATACTTACAATTAATGTATATATGATTTAGAAAAATAAATAATCTTTCATAAAGCGGATATATTTTTTCACCAAATCTGCCTTCTAAAATCTCACCTATTTCTTTAACAGTTTTGATCCCATCAATCTGCATAAATACTTCACTGCTATATTCATCTAACATTATCTTTTTATACATAGGAATTTTAAATCTTAACCTTCTAAAAAACTTCTGTATTTTATGATCTTGCTTTTCAAGTACAGTAACTCGCCTGTTTTTATCTACTTCATATTTAATATAGTCACATATTTTAAATTTTAAGTTTAAAACTTCATCATTATTCATTGTTGTTCACCTTAGATAACATGATTGGTATTGTAGTAGCTACAACTAAAATTACTAATAAAAGTATAGCCATCATATTACTATCAGCAAATCCTAATGGAGTTTTAGGTGTTATAATCCCAATTACTTGTAATACAATTCCTAACAATCCTATTATAGATCCACCTGCAACAAGCCCTGATGATAAACTTATTCCATTTGATACCCTAATTTCTTTTTCCTTTTCACTTTTACTCATTTTTTCAACAAATACCCTTATTAAGGCTCCTACTAATATTATAGAAGTTGTTGATATAGGTAAATAAAATCCTATAGCAATAGTCATTATTGGTAAATCCAATAAGAATAAAAATAATGCCATAACAACACCTACTATAATCATAGGCCAAGGTAAATCACCTGACATTATACCTGAAGTTAATGTAGACATTAAATTGGCTTGAGGCAATGCAAATTGTGCATTTACTCCTGTAACCGCTAATTGTCCTGAAAGTACCATTATTGTTCCTGTAACAACTATAACACCTATTATACTTGCTATTGCAAAGGAATTTTGCATTTCTTTTTTACTTCCACCTATTACATATGTCACTTTTTGGGATTGACTATATCCACCGGCTACTGATATTGCTACAACCATAAATGCAGCAAATAAAAGTAATGATTTATTATCAGCTTTAGTAGTCCATCCCATTATAACAAATACTAATGTTAATATAACTAATGAAGCTATTGTCATACCTGATACAGGAAGATTTGATGTTCCTATTGTACCAGTTAAACGTCCAGCAACAATTACAAATAATAAGGATAAAATTAATGAAACAATCACGGCTATTATAGCCATTGTAGTACTTTGAGAAACTATAAATGCTGCTATAAATGCTATTATAATTCCTCCTAAAAGTACCATGATTTCACCTGAACTCTTTCCCGAGTTTTTATCACTTCCTGATTTTGCTTTGAATGTTTCTTTCAAAGAAATAAATATAGTAGGTATAAGCTTAATAGCTCCTATTATACCTCCACAAAGCATCATTCCTGCTCCTATATACTTAACATAACTTGATGATATTGCATTTACATCCATTTGATGAAGTAATATTGTAGCATCATTCCATGTCTGCATATTACGATCTGCCAAATCAGTGAAATAACCTATCAATGGAGCAATACCAAAGTTAGCTAAAACTGAACCTGCAAACATATATAAAGATACTTCTAATCCTACAATAAATCCTATACCTAATAATAATGGATTTACTTCAGTAGAAAACTTCCACTTATAAAACTTACTTCCTATAAAATTAATAGTATTATTAATTACATTTAAAAATGATCCTGTTAAAATATTTATAATACCACTTATTACAAAACCAATTCCCATAAATTTTATAGCATCTCCGCCACCTTCTGATGCAACAAGAGTTTCAGAAATTGCCATTGATTCTGGATACATAAGCTTTCCATGCTCTTCAACTATTAAGTAGTTATAAACTAATGATAGACAGCCTATACCAAATAAAGCTCCACCAATCCCTACGCTTACTCCTTCTAAAAAAGTAATATTCCTTCCTATTAATATGATTGCAGGTAACACAAAAATCATACCACTTGCTATAGATTCTCCACCACTTGACATTCCTTGTATTATGTTTTTTCCTGCAACTCCTTTGCTGCTTGCAAATGCCTTTATAAACATTGAACCTATTATAGCACCAGGTATTCCTGCTGCAACAGTTAATCCAGATTTCATGCCTGAATAAGCAGTAGATGCTGCAAATAGAGCTGCTAATATTATTCCTATTATCATTACTGCTAAATTTGATCCTTTATTTGATTTTCCAGATAAATATGGAACATATTCTTTTCCATCTACTCCGCCATAAGCTTCTTTAGGTAATTTGTTGTTCATAAAATATTCTCCTTCTTTTGTTTTATTAATCCAATTATATTTAGTATATCCATTTTATTATTTAAAATAATTTAACCTTCTATTTTTTATAAAATAAATATAAATCTTCACAATCAAAAAATAGTACCTTTTCAGCCTTATGACGCTTAAAGAAACATTGTATAAAAATTTTGCATGATAAATAATATGGAAATTAAAGAACCCCACAAAAATCTTATATTTAGATTTTTGTGGGGTTCATATTTATAGAAAAAATGTTCTTTAAAATCATCACTCTTAAATTATAATATATTTAATAATTTACTATACTTGAATAATTCTATTAATCTTTAGACGTAATATTTAAAAAGATTCATTAATATAAATAATACAACTAGGAAGCAATTTTGAAAAACATTTCTTTAGTTATTTGATATTCGATTTCTCTATCCAATTCTTTAGCTTCCATAAATCCTATTCCTTTAAATAAATTTCTTGATCTATCATTTGTTTTTTTGATTTTTGCAATAACCTTATTTGTTCTCATATCAAAAAACGCTTTTTTTAAGGCTTCAATTACAGCATCGTGACCTATACCTTTTCCCCATAACTCCTTTTCTCCAACTGCGATTACTATTTCAATATCCCCATTTTTAGGGATTAATCTTAAAAAACCGATTGTTTCATATGTGGCTTTAATAGTAAAAAAACTGCAATTATTATTAAATAAATGAGTTAGTATAGGCATATCTATTCTGTTTATAACATTAATTAGATTCTCTTTAGCATTTACACCTTCATTTAAGTTACTTGCTATTTCTTTATCGCTAAGCCAATAAGCCATTTTTTCTGCATCAGATTTATATACTTCCTGACTTAGCTGAATACTAATCGTTTCCACTAGTTACACTCCTTAATCTATCTATTCTCTTTACGAATATATTATTACTGGACCGGCCTTACATACATATTACTATCAATATGGCAATAAGTAAAAATCTATATTGTTTATTATTTGAGTTTGGCTTATTTTTTAAATGTTTCTCTCAACTTTTTACTCTTTTTCTATACAAGTTATATTTTCCATTTTTAGCCTTTAATTTCCTTTTAAAGTTATTAAAAGGATTTTTATTACATAACTAATTATCAATATTTTATAATGAAGCTTTCAAATTCTATTTAAAATATTATCTATATTATAGCTGTACGATTTCAAGTTATATTTGCATTATAATCTGTGATAATTAGAATATTTTATATTTGTCTATTAATATAATTATTTATTATATTAAACTGAAAGATGAAATCACAATTTCCGATAAATAATTTATATACATGCCAACTTCGTCTTTAGCTTCTTTGTATAACAAATTCTGATATAAACTTTAATGCAATAAAGTATTTAAAATATGAATACTTTATCTAAAATTTTTTTAAAATCTCTTTAATTTTTCTTATATTTCATATTTTTTTAAATACTCATTGAAAAAAATTTTAAATCATATTATTCTTCATTGTAGTGGAATGTTATTATTCTGCAATGTTCCGGAACAATTATTGTATTAATAGAAAGGGATTTGATAAAATGAAAAATTCAAATTGTAATTATACTGCGGCTCAATGGCAAAGTGTACCTCCTTCTAAGGTAGATATAAATGAAGAAACGCTTTTAAAGCTTGATCCTATTATACGTTCACAATATAACAATATAAATGGAATTATTATTGTGCATAAAGGAAATATTGTTCTGGAGAGATATTATAATGGATATAGAATTAATGATAAATTTCATGTAGCATCTATAACTAAAAGCATTTTAAACGCCTTAATTGGTATTGCTATAGATAAAAAATATATCAAAAGTATTGAAGAACGAGTACTTGATTTCTTTCCAGAATACACATTTTCATCACATGATGAACAAAAAAATAAAGTTACGCTCCATAACCTTCTTACCATGACTACTCCATACCCATTTGAGGATTGGAAAGAACCATTAGACAAGCTATGTACTCAAGCCGATTGGGTAAAATATACTCTTGATTCCCTAGGAGAAGATGGTGAGATTGGCAAGTTTAAATATTCAACAGCAGGAGCACATCTAATTTCAGCTATAATTACACGTTCTACAGGAAAGTGTGCACGAGATTTTGCAAATGAATACCTATTTAAACCAATCGGAATTAAACCAATTTCAGATTACAAAGTAGATAAATTTGACTATGAATATTTGTTTGGCAAAAAATTAAAGGGATGGCCTCATGATCCTAATGGTAATTCTACAGGTGGGTGGGGACTTAACCTAACAACTAGGGATATGGCTAAATTGGGCCTCCTATATTTAAATAACGGTATTTGGAATGATAAACAAATACTCTCTAAAAATTGGATTAAAGAATCAACGACTATGCATGAAGGAGAAAATGATTTTATGTCCTATAAATATGGCTATTTATGGTGGCTTCAAAAAGATGACGTTTTTTCATATTCAGCTATAGGAGATGGAGGTAATATGATTTGTTGTATACCAGAAAAAGATTTGGTAGTAGCAATTTCATGTGAAATAATTCCGCAAACAAATGATAGATGGGAACTTATAAAAAACCATATTATTCCATTTATAAAAAATTAAGATTTATATTAATGTAAATAATATAAAACAAAAAAACTACTATCAATCAGAGATTAATAGTAGTTTTTTATAATTATTAAAAAATCTTACATTATAGTATACTTAATCAAATAAAAAGTCTTTAGTATAATATGTTAATATTCTTGTAAAAATAATCATTTATATATCTATAATTCATTTTTCTAGTTCAATCCTGCTGCTGCTTTACGATTGCTTATTTCCTTTTTTGCTCTATCTATATAGCTATTTATCTTACTTCTTTCTGAATCACTTTTTGCATTTTGTAAATTATGTTCATAAACTCTTAAAATTTCATTTTCATTTTTAATATCTATTTCTGCATTCATTTTATTCATACTGATTACTTCCTTCTTTAATTTAATACTATTTTATATAATAATAAAATTTCATAAATTTCATTTTTACTTATATTAAATAATACTATTTATATAGTAAAAACAAAGTTTAATATTGATACAATAATTATATCTTTCGATTCTAAATATATGCATTTATAATTTCCATAGCTTTCGATATTATATCTAATATATTTTCTTTAAATATTTTTTTCGCCTCCTGGATATTATTTGCATCTATTTAAACTAATTCTTTGCACTATACTATAACTCTATTTTTGTTAAACACCTCTTTTTAATACATCATATTAACATAGGCAATACTTTTTATGATTAAAAAAATGTATATATTAAAGTCCTCAGATGATAATTATTAGATATCTCTTTCTATTAATTATTATAGCACTTTTATCTTTATTTGTTAAGAAACAACAATAATTATATTCTATATATAAAGTAAGATAACTAAATATTTTTCTTTTATAAAAATATTTAGTTCTTTATCAACTGTACAGATATAAGTCTTTATTTCATATACTTTTTCTTTCTCCCAAGGCTGACTATATCTAAAAGTAATTTCAGTTGTACCTTCTTTTAAAGCCAAGAACTTCCAAGTGTATATTCCTCCAGAACCATATAATCCATTATTATTGGTAATATACTCATCATAATCTTCATTTATAATACCATCTGTCTTAGTGCTATATTCCCAGCCACAGCTTGCTATTGGGTTTCCTTCAAGACTTATATTTATTTCGGTTAGCTATTTTATAAATTTTATTTTTCTCCTCTAAATACATCTATGACATTCTCAGGTGCATAATAACCATAGTACTCTGTAGAACTAAAATTTAATGAATCAGCAAGCTTAGTTTCTAACCCATCTTTTGTCTTCCATAAACTAAATAAATCTCCATCTTTTCTTACAAACAGCACTTCATTGTTTGATAAATATTTAGGCATAAAATCAAATGATTTGCTATTTGTAATTTGACTTACTTTCTTTGTATCAACATTTACTGCATATATATAGTGTGGTTGACTTTCCCAATTTTTTAAACTTTCCGTTTCATCATCTTTTAAAGTGTTACTTCCAGAATACATTATATTTTTTCCATCGCTAGAATAGTCAGGTGTCATTGATACTTGGTCTTTTGGAATTAAACTTGTAAATGTGTTATTTTTCACATCGAAAACTCCCAATGTTTTATTATAATACATCTCTCTATATTCACCATTATTAACTGCAACATAGTTACTATTCACTGGATTTTGTGAAATATTATCTTTATATGCCAAAGCAATCATATTATCATTTTCTATAAACTTATTATTTAAAATATCATATACTGTAAATTCTGTCATATCAGCAGACATTGAAGCAGCATTAGGTTTGTTCCATATATATAAATACCTATCATCATTTGAAATTTTCGAAATATTAGGTGTTGATCCTATTGATTCCAACAAGTCAGACATTTTTGCTTCTTCTCCAATATCTTTATCATTCCCCTTTTTACTTTCTAAAATAACCTTTTCTTCTTTAGTATCTAAATCATAAACAATTATTCCTATTGATTTAATATACTGATCATTTCCTTCAGTATATTCTAGCTGTTTATTGGCATATATCTTATTCTTACTATCACAATTAATATTGTAGTAGTTATACTTATTATTTATAATACTTGTTGAATTTTTTAAATTAATATCATACTTTAATATTCCAGAATTCTTAACAGAATAAATCAACTTTTCTGAACTGTTCCAATTATATGACTCTACATTTTTTGATACTTCTATTATTTCTTTAGTCTTAATATTGCAAACATATAAATTGTCTTCCTTGGTATAAGCTATATATTTACCATTTCGAGATATTATAGGCAAATTAATATTATCGCTTTTATCAAGAAGAATTGGATTGCTTCCCTTTAGTTCTGACATATATAATCCATCCTTTGATACAAAAACGGCAAATTCCGTTGTTTTATTAGTTGCTAAAGTATTATTGCCTTCAGCAAATACAGATTTCGCTGCCAATAGACTTGTAGATGTAAACATAACAACAGCTATAAGTGAAATGCCAACAATTAACTTACGTGATTTTTTAAAAAATATTATATTTTTCAATCTTTTTTCAAGCTCCCTTCTACTTTTGCAAACTGATGCCCCTAATGATAATGATTTATTTTGCGAATATTCTATTTGTTCTAATATAATTTCTCCATAATATTTTCTTTTTACTTTATCCATATTTTTAATAATTTGTTCATCTAAAGACAATTCGCAAATTATATTTATCTTATTTCTAAGAATATATACAACAGGGTTAAGCCAGTTGATTACATTTGCAATAAGTGGCATTATTTTTATCCATAAGTCTTTACGTTTATAGTGAATTAATTCATGTGTAAGTACTATTTCAAGCTTGTCCAAATATTGATTCATTTTAGGAATTATAATTACAGGAGCAAATATACCTGTAATCATTGGACTTCTTATAAATGAACATTCTTTCAAAATTATTTTTCTATTTATATTCAATTTTTTCTTACATATTTCTAAAGAAGTAATTATAGATTCATCTTGAATTAAATGACTTATATTTTTAAGCTTTTTAGAAAAAGACATATACACATATATTTCTTTAGCTGTAAATATTATTGCACCTAACATCCATACATAAAATAATATTTCTTTATTAAAAATCTCAAACATTATTTTTGATTTTTCCAAATCACATTGTTGTTCACTTGTAGATTTTAATTGCTTGTCTTTATTATTCGGAACTTGATTACTAATTATTCCATTATGTTCTTGTGATGAATTCATTTTATTAATGTGTAATATCTTACTTTCACTTTGGGCAGGCAGGTAATTATTGTAAATTGTTACTGATGGTAATTTAACAAAAGTTCCTATAGGTATAATAAAAACTAAAAGTGTCAGAACTAACATATAATAATTCCAAGTTGCACTAAAGTTTTTATTTGTAAATGGCTTAAATATACAAGTAATTATAAATAAAAAGCTTCCTGTTACAGACATTTGTAGAATCGGGGTTAAACTCCCCATATTTCTATACCTCCTTAAGCCATTTTTTTAATTCAGCTATATCATTTTTGCTTATTTTCTTATTATTAAATAATGTGGCTATAAAATTTTTAACAGAACCATTATGCATATCTTCTAAGAAATTATCGGCTTGAATTGCCTTGTATTCATCTTCAGTGATTTTAGCAGAGTAATGATTTAATTTTCCCACTTTAGTCATACTTAATATTCCTTTTTCCACCAACCTTGATATAAGAGTCATTACTGTTGTAGTTTTCCATGAATTATCTTTCGGCAATTCTTCTAAAATCCCCCCTGTTGTAACCTGCTCATTTTTCTTCCAGATAATTTTCATTATTTCCATTTCCGCTTCTGAAATCTTTCCCAATTTCATATATATCATCTCCAAAATTTAATTCTACAATCTGTAGTTTATGTTTTTATACTACGCCTTGTAGAATGTATTGTCAATATATTCCTTGTAAAATTATTTAACTATAATAGTGTATTTATCTGAAAATAAGTCTCCATTCTATGCAATGGCATTGAATGAGAAGATTTTCTTTTTCCTTTGTAGCATTAATCATATCTATGAGTTTGCTTTTCTTTACCACTCTATATTTTCTATAGGCGATTATTATGAAGATCCATGAAAATACTAAGATTACTATAAGGATAAAATTTATTGAAATTGTAAAAGGATGGATTTTGCTAATAGCTTAAAAAATAGTTTAGATAAGATTATATCAAATGCAAGTTAAATTGAAAAAAACTTGAAGTTCTAATATTAAAAATGATGAAAATGCCTCCCTGGTTAAAGCCTCACTAAAATGTGTGCACAAATACTCAAAATATAAGAAAATATCTGAATTTATATATTTAAACTTCTCCATAAAAAGCAAAACAATGGTTGAGCCAATTATTTCAAGGCCTTTCCATTGTATCACATTGTTTGTTCTTATTTGGTGGAGGCGAAGCATTGTCTTTGAAAGCCACCATTCTATTCTTAAATAAAAATACGAATAACATTAAAAATATCTATATTATAAAAATCCTCAACTTTCATAGAAGAAAAGTAGCTTATTATTCTTAACTCTTTATTGTTGCAGTTTGCAATTGTCAGAATTATATATCTAGCAAATGCTATTGAAGTATAAAAGCATCTTTGAATTATCAGTGTTTTATTCTGAAGCAGATTTTAAATCATTTAGTAATTTATCATTATATTATTGAGATAGTATTTCTCTACTAGTAAATAATTCAACATATAAGTAAAACTCTTCTTTAGTTTTTATTCTCTGTCTTATCCAATAGTTTATATTTTTTATAATTAACTTTTGATTGTTTCTTAATACATTTCTACTTTTTATCCATACATTTCTTATATATTCATATTTAATTTCAAGATTTTTAGCTGCGTCATAAATATAAGATTCACAAAAAAATAAAATTACAATCCATCACCTTCTCACCATGACTACTCCATATGAATTTGAAGGTTGGAACGAACCATTAGATAAGCTATTTGCTCAAGTTGATTTGATAAAATATGCTCTTGATTGGTTAGGAGAAGGTGATGAAATTGGCAAGTTTAAATATTCAACAGCCGGATCTCATTTACTTTCATCTATAATTACACGTTCTACAGGAAAATGTGCAATGTGCATGAGAGTTTGCAAATGAATACCTATTTAAGCCAATTGTGATTAAACCAATGCCAGATTACAAAGTAAAAATTTAATATTTATATTAATATTATTTGTAATATCGGATATTTTTACCGATCAAGAATAAGTTAATTTTAAGATGTTTTTAAAATATGTGGCTAGTCAGCCTATACTTCAGCACTCACACCTGCTACTAAAAATTTACTCAAGTATTAAATCCCCTTAAGTAACACAAAATATAATTAATAATTTTTTTTGGGAATAATAACGTTAAACGTTCTGCTGATAGATTTATTTATGAAAAGACTAATAGAATACCAACTGTTCTTCCAATGATAATGGAAATCTAAGCTTAAATAAAAAAATATAGGTAAACAATATAATAGCAAATTGTTTACCTATATACACACATTTATGCTTGGAAATATTTATCTTACAAGTTTTCTAAAAAGTATAATTGATAACGATGATTTGATTTATAGCTTAGGTATACCTAAAATTATTTTTTATCAATTATTTATTTGATTTAACTGTAATCTATCATAATATATATACTTCATTAAGCATCTTCACTGGAAAATTTAAGCTTTTAAAAGCATAATTTCCTCTTAATTTCCGTTATATTTATTCCTTCAACCATTGTTTTTGCAAAGATGCATATATTATTAAGAGCTTCATTCAATCCTCCATCACCTTTTTTAGGCATCTTAACAATATTAATACTATCTTTATAGCCTGCTATTACATCTTCATTTTCTTTTGACATCACAGCAAATGCTTTTATAGAAGTTTTAGTTGTAATATCTGTTGCTAATTGTGCACACATTTTTGCATAATCTTCATAATTAAAAGCTGGTCCACATACTACAATATCCGGTTTGATTTTTTCTAACATAGCACATATTTTACGGCTAACTTGATCTGATTCTGAAAAATAAGTTCCAGTTCCACAATAAAATATTGCATCTATCCTAGAATCTATCTCTTTTAAATACGGTTTCATCATAATTGCTGGACCAATCATCTCTCTAGTTCCAGTTAATGGTATAGATTTATCTTCCTTTGTACCACGTCCAGATTGAATCTGGTCAAATATCATTACAATGTTCATATCCTTATCTCCATTTACTTATTTTTAAATGTTCATTAGCTTTACATCAAATCTGTAATCATAAGCTTTTCAAAATTAACTACAAATACTTTACATAATGCTTTATAAATCATCAAATGAAATTGCATTATCTGAGTCACTAACTGATTCCACTTCATCTTTTATATATTGTTTATCCATCATTTTTACAAATGGCATATAAATAAATATACCACCAATTAAAAGAATTAGTTGAAGCAAAGCGCCTCTCCATCCAGTTGTCAAAAATCCTGATATAATAACTGGTGTTGTCCATGGTAAACTTACCCCACTGCAAAATGGTACTAATCCACTTAACATTACAAAGTATGATACTAAAATATTTATAAGAGGTGTTAATAAAAATGGAATCAAAATCATTGGATTTAATACAATCGGAAGACCAAATATAATAGGTTCATTTATTCCAAATAATGCTGGAGCAAAAGATATTCTACTCAAATCTTTAATACGTTTTGATTTACAGAATAATACCATAGCAATTACCATCGATAAAGTAGAACCAGCTCCTCCAAATGTTGTAAATAAATCATAAAATTGTTGATTTATTACATGCGGAAGTGGATTTCCAGCTTGATATGCTGCTAAATTTTCCATTGATAACGGTGTTAATATTGGTTGCATGATACTTCCTACAATTGATCCACCATTTATTCCAAAGAACCAGAATACATGTTGAAATCCCATTGCAATTAATACGGCACCTACTGTACTACCTAGTGATTGAAGTGGTCCTTGTAAGCATTTAAATATAAAATCAAATGCATTACCATATGGTGTTAATGAAAATAAAATATTTATTAGAAAAAATATAGTTAAAACTACTGCAGAAGGTACTAATGCTTCAAACGATTGAGTAACAGCTGGAGGTACACCTTCTGGCATTTTTATCATCCAACCTTTTTTCTTTACAAATGCATAAATATGAACTGATATAAATGCAGTAATAATTCCAACAAAAATTCCTTTAGATCCTATCCATCCAAGAGGAATTCCTGGTAATGTAACATTTCCGTCTGTAACTGAATATGGCATCAAAATAAACCACGATACAAGTGCTACTGCTGCTCCAGACAATTTATCTACATTTAGTTCTCTCGAAAAAGAATATGCAATTCCAATAACAGCAAAAATAGCCATAATGTCAAATGTAGCATTTGTTGGTTTTGACATATATGAAGTCCAATTATCGCCAAAAAACTTTGCCCAAAATTCTACCCAATTAGGAATTGGAAAATTTGCAACTAGTAAAAAGAAGGAACCAATAATTAATAGTGGAGTTGTTAATAAAAATCCATCCCTAATAGCAAGTAAATATCTATTTTTACCAATCTTTTCAGCAAGTGGTATAAAAATTTTTTCAAGTTTATCTATCATTAATAATCTCCTCTTATTGTTATTTTTTAGACTTTGACTTTGTTAATAAATTCGTCATAACTGCACGATTCACACAATAATTCCATTTTATTCGGATTATTTATAAGATAAGATATCCAATCAAATAATATTTTAATAAGTTGTTTCTCAAATTTATTAATTACGACTAATATTACAAATTTTATATAAAATCCACCCCATTTTATCGGTCTTTTAAGTTGTGCAACTGATATGATTGTTTCTTCTCCTAAAAAACCTAATGTATGTGGAATTGCAAATGTATTAGTTATTGATGTGGCACATATCTTTTCACGATTTAATACTAATTCTTTAAATTTAGAATTTACCTTATTATCAACATATAATTTATCGCACATATATTCTATGATTTCGTCTGGTGTAGAAAGTTCAATAGATTCATAATAGTATTCTTTATATATACGCTTCCTTATATTTAAGTTAAATTCTACCCTGAAATTGTTGATTTCTAACTTATTTAATATTTTACAGATACTCATATTTACATCTAAATCCGAAAATAATTTAATAACTACCATCTCTATTGGTAAATTATGAATAAATGGTGTAGTAGTAAGAATTAAATCTGGCTTTATTTGGTAAATACTATTTTCTTCAAAGTAATGAAGTATTTCTACAATATCAATATAATTTTTGAATATATGTAATATTTTTTCTACATATACTTTTGAAAACATTTGATTATACGGAACTATAGCTACAGCTCTATACTTAACTCTATTCTTAGCCCATCCACTCGAAACTCCTATATATAAAGAAATAATTTCAGCTTCACTATACGGTATATCTATACTTAATTTTTTTGCCCAAAATTCTACAATGTACAATCCAACTTCAAATATATGTGGATTCTCAAATCTAATATTACTTATATTTTGATTCTCTAACTCAACATTATTGTTCTTGCGTTCAATTATTCTATGTAATTGCATTTTCAAACTATTAATTAAGTAATTATCCCATCTAATGTCTATATTAAAAACTTCATAAACTTCTTCTAATACCTCAGTTACAATATCCATAGTATTTATAAATTTTTCTTTAATACTTACTAATTCATTTGCACCACAATTTGATAAACCTTTATTGCTAATCATAAGTGCAAGTGCTTCTATTTCTATGTCTTTTACCTTAATATTAATTTTTTTTGATATACTCTTATAAAATGTACTTGAAATTTCATATTCAATTCTCCTATTTAACTTATCTTGCAATATATTCGAATTTATATAATTTCCTTGAATCATTCTTTGAATATTTATTCCTATCTGAAGTATTAAGCTTGGAATCATTTCTTCATAAATTGAATAGTTATATTTTTCACAAGTGCAAATTAATATATCTTTTATTTCAATAAGATTAAATAATTTAAAAAATACTGAGAGCTGATTTAAATTTAATAAATTTTTCTGAACTTTTGATATTATTAAATCTTTACAAAGTTTTCTTTTGTTAATTTCATCACCCTGTAAATATATATATCCAAATCTATGAATTAATTTTAATCCACTATATTGTTCTAACATTTTACGAATTCTACAAAGGTCCCGCTTAATTGAATGTTCACTTACATATATTTTACTTTGAAGACTTACCAGATTAACTTCTTTTCTTTCGATTAATAGCTTTCGAATTATATAGATACAACGTGAAATTGAAGTTTGTGGAATTTTAACTTCCTCTTTTTTATAAAGATAAAAATATACATCTTGATTAATTATTCTATATCCTTTTCTTATGTTAGATTTAATTAATTGGATTGAAGCTTGTTCATTAATAAATTCTATATCAGAGCGAATTGTTCTATCAGTTACTTTCAATATATTTGAAAGTTTTTTCCCTGTAATCCATTCTTCTCTCTCTTTTAATATATTAATTAATCTGTTCTGTCTATCATTTAACATAATTCAATCCACAACTTAACTTACTTAAACTTGAATCGCTTTCTTGGCTCCATATAATCTAATAAAAATAATTCATTTTCAGGAATATGTCCTATTACATTTTTCCTATTATCGTTAGGCATATCCTTTAAAGCAATCTGAAGTTCCCCTTTATATCTAGAATAATTATCATTCAGTATTACTACATCACCTCGTTTTAAATCACGAGTATTTTCTGCTGGTATTGATGCTTCAGAGAACATTGCTCTCGGTTCACTTGAACGTATCATATATTCGCTGACATCACCACGATCTGCATGATTCTTTTCATAATATAAAATATTACGCTCTATATTAGTTAGCTGTTTTTCAAATTCAATTCCAAATGTTAAAATTCCAGAATTAATTTCAGAACATGATTTTAATTCTTCTTCAGAAGCATATGCATTAGCAATAATTACATCATCAATCATTTCTGTTGCAAACAAGTGTCTAACTTGTAAATCAATAGGCAGACCTCTATGCATTTCTAATGTACATAGTCCTTCATTAACAGGCCAAGGACCAAAAGTATTTTCATTATTACTTGATACAAACGCTGCTGTATGCAGATTATATGATTTCATTAATTTATTACAGTTATTAAAGTGATTTAAACTTAAACCCGTATATTTTTGTGGATAAAAATTATGACACGTAATTAACTGATTTCTGTTTGGAAAATTGCTCATTATGTTTTCAATGTATCCATTACCTGAACTTGCATTCAGTTCAATTTTGATATTGTTTTCATTGTAGGTCATAAGACTTTCTTTAATTCCATCAAATCCTTCATCCAGACGTATACCATCTGCATTTATTTCTTGGAATAAAGATAAGTTATCATATGATACATTAAAAATATCAAATACTTTGGGATTTACATCGAATATTATCTCCATACCTTCTTCATGAGCAGTATCAATTAGTTGTTTAAACTCCTCCAATAATTCTTTTTTTGTTTTCTTTCCTACACTTAAAAGACATGTAAAAACTCTTTTAAATCCATATTTTCCAGCTAAGTGAATATATTCAATGTCTTTTTCTTTTGTTGAATGTTCTGGGTAAATAGATATTCCAAGTCTTTTCATTATTGTTATTCCTCCTTTAGTAATATATTTTTAAGTAATCTATCTTTATTTAAGAAAGATAATTTAAAATTTATTTTGTAACAATATTTTATTTATAAATAAATTTTAAATCTTTTATAATGTTAATTATATTAGAAAACTTTATTCACAAAAATAGACTCAAGATGCTAAAATATGTATTTATGTTTCCAAAAGATTTTATAAAAAATGGCTCAGCACTAAAAACTTTACTTGACAATATGAAGCAAGACTTTTTTAGAATTTAATAACCGTGCATTGACATCTTGATTCTGTCAAGAGCACATTTGTGTGTTGATCCTACAAAATTATTCATTTTTATATACACTTCAATGTTATAACAAAAATATTAATAAGTTTTTAATAGATAGATCTAAATCCTTACTTTAATTAAAATATTATTTTATTAAAATGTAACTTTGATAATTAGATTTTTAAAATCATATTAATTCCTAGTAGTTAGGAAATCAAATTACCTATTATCCGTCAATTACAGTGTATAATTTAATTTAATGAAAGTACTTTCTTAAACTACTAGATGATAAAATACTATGTATTCTTAAAATCTCAATTAAAAATATTTAATTAAAGGAGTAAATATTATGGCAATCAAAAAAATTTTATCATTTTCTTGTAAATTATGTTTTATTTCATTTGCGTTAACATCATTTCTTAATCCAATTGCAAAAGCTGATACAATAACATCAACTTCACCAACTTTACCTTATGCAACATCATATTATAATGGATATAATATGGTTTGGAATGATGAATTTAATGAAAACAATTTAGATCTTACCAAATGGAAGTATGGAACTACTCCAGAAAATGGTTCAATGAAATATGTGAATTCTTCAGATAATGTTTATGTAAAAGATGGTAATTTGGTATTAGCCGCAATTAAAGATGATTCACTTGGTGACAAGTTTACTGCAAGTTCTGGAATGGTAATTACTGAAGGTTTAGCTTCTTGGAAATATGGACGTTTTGATATTCGCGCAAAGCTTCCTGTAGAGCAAGGCATGTGGCCTGCAATATGGATGATGCCTCAAGATTCAAAATACGGCTGGCCAAATGATGGTGAGATAGATATAATGGAAGCTCTCGGCTCAGAAAAAAATAAAATATATGGCACACTTCATTCTGGAAACAATACTGATGGAGGTCAAAGTACTGGTGTAACTTATACATTATCAAGCGGAGATCTTTCTGATGATTATCATACTTATTCAATTATTTGGGAGCCAGAAAAGATTCACTTTTTAATTGATAATAAGGAATATGGTGTTGTTGATAAATGGCCTTCATACTTCAAAGTAAACGATACTCAGTATTCATTAGATTTTCCTGATCCATTTAACAAGCCATTCTACTTAATGTTAAATTTAGGTGTAGGCGGAGACTGGGGCGGTGAGCCAAATAATACTACTAAATGGGGAGAAAATACAAAGATGTATGTAGATTACGTACGCGTTTATCAAAAATCTAAATAGATTTAATCTCAACTGTAATCAAATATTAACATTACTTAGGATTATACTTCTAGTAATGTTAATATTTTTGACTATATTTTAAAAAGTACTTATAATAAAATACAAATATATACTAAAACATCGCTAAAATTATCTATAGGAGAAATTTAATGCAAATTTTATGGAAGAAATATAAAATCACTAATTTTGAAATGAATCTGGATGAATGTGGTATTGAACAATGTACTCCTGGTATTAAATATAATTACGAAGTAGTAAAAAATTCTGTTATACATTATATTTCAGAGGGAGAAGGTACATTTAAAATAAATAACCAAATATTTGATTTAAAAAAAGGGGATGGCTTTATTCTATTTAAAGGAATGAATGTTGAATACACTGCATCTATAGACAATCCATGGAAATATTATTGGGTAGGATTTAGTGGAACAAATGCAAATGAATATTTACATAGGAGTTCAATTTTTGATAATTATATAATAAATTATCAATCTAATTCCAAGATTCCATCTATAATAAAAAATATGTGTGCCTTATCTAAAACATATGATCAAAATTCATCCGATGATATTCTCCTGTTAAATAAACTGTATTATCTTCTATACACAATAACTCAAGAATTCCCTAAACCATTTCAATTGGTAAACAATTTAACACATACATATATACAACAATCAATTGATTTTATAAATTCTAAATATGCAGAAAAAATAACAGTTCAACAAATTGCAGATAATGTAAATTTAAGTAGAAGCTATTTATATAAAATGTTTATAAAATATCTTGGCGAATCTCCTCAAAAATATTTGCTAAATCTTAGGATGTATAAAGCCACCTTATTATTAAAAGAAACTGATCTGTCTATATCTCAAATTTCTAGTAATATTGGATATGATGATCCCCTATTCTTTTCAAAAACATTTTCAAAACATTTTTCCATCTCAGCTTCTCAGTATAGAAAGCTCTATAAAAAATAATTAAGACTATCCAGATATTTTATATTATATCTTGATAGTCTTTAATCATCTTACTAATGTTAAGTTTTACATTCTAAGCATTATTTAATTATTGTTATTCTCTGAAAATTTTAAGTAAAAGCTAAAATCTATTTCACTTTCATTAAGCTGATATTTTTCTTCTAAAACAGGGCCACAACTGTTTGATCCAATACCGCTTTGTTTATAATCTATTATCAAAAATGTTGCATTACTTTCTTCTAACTCATAGTTATGTGTTTTATCTGTTAATTCCTCTTTAGAAAAATGAGATGCATTAAAAGAAAAATCCTTATTTTCTGATAAAACATAAATTTTACTGTTATCATTTTTAATACATAATTCTTTACAACAGCTACGACTTCCATTTTCCTGAGGTCTAATATAATCTTCATGCATTTCAGAAACTTTTGAATCAAATCTTCCTAAATAGCTTGAATAGTGCTTATCTTGATAGTTTTCATATGGGCCTAATCCAAAATAGCTTAAATCTTCATAAGATTTATCTAGTTTAATCTCTACTCCAAACCTAGGTAAAAATGGCTTATCTAATTTCTTATACGCTTTAATCCTACAGTTTATAAGACCATTTGAAAATATGCGCCACTCAACTAAAATATCTAAGACTTTTTGACGATATATTGGTGTCAAACTCAATCTACTTATTATTGCTAGACTATTTATATCTTCTTCTATAGTAACCTCATTTACTCTTACATCTAATTTATCAAATCCAGCTTCAATCCAATCATTCTTTATTTTTCTATCATTATCTGTAGGTGGACGCCAAATTGTAAAATTCAGTGGATGATTAATAAATTTTTTATTTCCTTTTTCTATTAGAGTAAACATTCCTATTCTTTTATCATAAATATATTTAAAATCTCCATTAGTAATTTGGATATTGTTCTCTATATTATCTATATAATTTATTTTAAATTTTTCTTTTTCATCAATATTTATAAGCTGCTTAAATGATTTTAATTTTTCTATATTATTAGGCCAAATTATTTGATCATAACCTAATACAAAACCTTTTTTATATAATAGTATATCTAATTTCACAGTATATTCAAATAATATAGTAACAATAGTTTTAGGTAAATCCTGAATACTTAAATCATACCATTTTTCTTCTTTTGGTTTTAACGTATCCAGTTTAATTTCCTTCTTACAAATCATATCTCCATCTGAAAATAATTTATAAGTAATTTGCACTATATCATTTACATCTCTAAAATCTAACATATTTTTCAATTTAACTTTATTATTCACCGTATCAATTTCGATTACTCTTATTGGACGATTTATATTTTGATATTCTAGAAGTCCTATATGCTTTCTTCTATCTGGATATACTAATCCGTCAACACAGAAATTCCCATCATTAGGGTATTCTCCAAAATCGCCACCATATGCATAAATGCTTTTACCATCTTTATTGCTTCCATTATATATAGAATGATCACACCATTCCCAAACATAAGCACCTGCAAACTCTTCATTTGCTTGTATCAAATCATCATATTCTTTTAAACCACCTGGGCCATTCCCCATAGCATGAGCATATTCACATAATATTAAAGGTTTATCTATTCCTTTATCAAAATATTCTTGTATTTCATCAATGCTTGGATACATTCTACTAATTACATCTAGTTCAGTAAAGTCATTTTTTCTATTCTTATCTGCATAATACGCCCCTTCGTAATGAAGCAAACGTGTAGGATCTAATTTCCTAGCACATTTTAAGCCTTTCTCAAAATTATATCCATACCCTGATTCGTTTCCAAGTGACCACATGAAAATTGAGGGTCTATTTTTAAATGGAATAATTGATGATTCAATCCTATCAATAATTACTTTTTCATAAATCGGATCATCAGCTATCATATTATAATTTTCAAGATATCCCAAACCATATAATTCAACAACACCATGAGTTTCAATATCAGCTTCGCTCATAACCAAAAATCCATATTCATCACATAACTCATAAAAAATAGGTGACTTTGGATAATGTGCTGTTCTTATAGAATTAATATTTGATTCTTTCATTAATTTTAGATCTAAAAGCATGTCTTCCCTGCTCATTACATATCCTTTTTTAGGATGACTATCATGATGATTAACCCCTTTTAGCTTAACCGGAATACTATTTATTTTTAAAACTTTATCTTCAATATTTATTACCCTAACTCCAATTTTTTCTTTAATAACTTCAGCTTTTGTTTCCATTAATAAAGTATATAATTTAGGATCTTCAGGATTCCATAATTGAACATCCTCTATCTTTAACATAATTTTGTCATCAATAATATTTCCAGATAAAATCATATCATTATTATCATTAAACAAATAATACTTAATATCTGGCTTATTTTTTGTATCTAAAATATCAATATATATATATCCTATGTTTTTAACTAAATCTACATTTGTTTTTATACTATAATCATTTATTCTTTGATTTGCCCTCTCTAAAATATACACATCTCTAAAAATTCCAGACATCCTAAATTTATCTTGATCTTCAAAATATGTTCCATCACACCATTTCAAAACAAGTACTTTAATTACATTAATACCAGAAGATAAATATTTTGTAATATCAAATTCTGAAATGCTATGTGATATTTGACTATATCCTACAAAGTAATCATTTATCCATATATAAAAGCATGAATCAACACCTTCAAAATTTAAATGATAATCTCTTTTGTCACAAAAATTCTCTAAGTTGAATTCCTTTATATAAAGACCGCATGGATTATCTTTAGGAACAAAGGGTGGATTAAATGGAATTGGATATTTTACATTTGTATATTGGTTATAATCATATCCCTCCATCTGCCATACTGATGGAACATTTATATTATTAAATAACTCATCTTTATATTCTAATTCTACTTCATCTAAACTATTAAAATATCTAAAACTCCAATTACCATTAAGTGAATTGAATCTAATCTGATTATTTCTATCTTTACATTTAAGTGCCTCATCACAATTTTCGAATGGTATATAATAACTTCTTCTAGGCAACATATTTATATGTAGTGAAGCTATATTTTCATGATATAAATTTTTTAACAAATTAATCACCCTTTTTTATATAATTTATTTATAGAAAATACTTTCTTAAACATTTTCATTATATAAAAAAAATATTTTTATCAAAATGGATTTAAAATGCTAAAATATGTTTTTATGTTTCTAATTTAAAAGATTTTTCGCAATTATTTTTGTATTAATTGATAACATTTGTAGTGTAGCGTAAACATATCCAGTCAAAAAATAACTCTGTTTCCGCTTTCCTTCTTCTAGCCAATCTAACTAGAACTTTTTTCATAAAGAGACTTGGTCTTTTCTCATTAAATTGCTGAAGCCCGCAATAAATAAGCATATTCTTATCTGGTAATATTCTAATATTCTCGTATGTATATATTCTTTTATTCTGATATTCTTAAGAATATTACAATATATATTTATTGTTTGAATTACATAGGAAGGGATCTATAATCAATTGGAAGAAGTTGAGATTTCTATATATCTACTTCTTGTACTTCAATTGCTAAAGCTCGAACTTTTCCACTTCTCTTAAATATGTTATTTCTATCATCTAAATTCCTCCTAAAATAGAAAAACGAATATTTAAAGCTTTTTTCTACTTTAAATATTCCTTTTCTTTATTACATGATAATAATATACTAGACTTGTGCAGTAAATAGGAAAAATTTAAGCTACTAGTCCTAATTTGGCAATAGTAGACTGTAAATCAATCCCGTTATCTGCACATTCATGTGCA